>Ga0209107_10000182_pt1 | contig 37192 bp, 40 predicted proteins | sample LakErihyJuly2011_2_FD_187460 | JGI IMG/M metagenome (GOLD analysis project Ga0209107, IMG submission 187460) | Freshwater microbial communities from dead zone in Lake Erie, Canada - CCB hypolimnion July 2011 (SPAdes) (version 2) | ecosystem: Environmental > Aquatic > Freshwater > Lentic >...
ATAAACCGGTTACAAAAAAACCAGCAGAGGTACGTATGGGTAAAGGTAAAGGTGCTCCCGAATATTGGGTAGCAGTTGTTCGCCCAGGACGCATGATTTTTGAAGCCGAAGGTGTGCCTTTAGAAATTGCTAAAGAAGCATTGCGTTTAGCTGCTCAAAAATTACCGGTTCAAACCCGATTTGTAACACGTAGAGATTACGTAGAAGCATAAATTAGTTAGCGTGGGCTTAATCTCTCACTCGAACACAATTTTAAAAAGATGAAATACTCAGAAGTAACAGAGCTATCAACAGAAGAACTAGTAGCTCGTATTGGCGAAGAAAAAGCAAATCTCACTAAATTGAAATTTGCACATGCAGTTTCTGCTATTGAAAATCCATTACGGATTAACAAAGTAAGAAAAGACATTGCTCGTTTGAATACCGAACTGACTAATCGTAAAGCTGCAGAAGCAGCAAAACAGTCTGCTGAATAAGTTTAATAAAAGTCGAAATGGAAAGACAATTAAGAAAAACAAGAACCGGGTTGGTAGTAAGCAACAAAATGGATAAATCTATTGTTGTGGCGGTTGAACGTAAAGTGAAGCACCCGATCTATGGTAAGTTCGTTAAGAAAACTACCAAATTTATGGCTCATGACGAGGCTAACACGTGTGGCATTGGCGACACGGTGTTGATAATGGAAACTCGTCCGCTGAGTAAATCTAAGAACTGGAGATTAGTTGAAATTTTAGAAAGAGCTAAGTAATGGTACAACAGGAATCAAGATTAAATGTTGCTGACAACAGCGGAGCCAAAGAAGTTTTGGTAATTCGTGTGTTAGGAGGTACCGGTAAGCGTTATGCTTCACTGGGCGACAAAATTGTCGTTACCGTAAAAAGTGCTATCCCAGCTGGTAACATTAAAAAAGGTACGGTTTCAAAAGCCGTAGTGGTAAGAACCAAAAAAGAAGTTAGACGCAAAGACGGGTCGTACATTCGTTTCGACGATAATGCGGCGGTATTGCTAAACGCTCAGGACGAACCACGTGGTACACGTATTTTTGGCCCAGTTGCCAGAGAATTGCGTGAAAAACAGTTCATGAAAATTGTATCCTTAGCACCAGAGGTATTGTAATATGGAAAGAAAAAATAACAAACAGCCTAAATTAAAAATCCGTAAAGGAGATCTAGTGCAAGTAATTGCAGGCGACTCTAAAGGTAAACAAGGCAAAGTATTAGAGGTAATATTAGCCACTAGTAGAATAGTTGTAGAAGGCGCTAACTTGGTATCAAAACACACCAAGCCAAACGCTGCCAACCCTAACGGAGGTATTGTGAAAAAAGAAGCCGCTCTCCATGTATCAAACCTCATGGTAGTTGATGCAAAAAGTGGTAATCCAACTCGTGTGGGTAAACAAAAAAATGCCAATGGAAAGTCCATTCGTGTAGCTAAAAAATCTGGGGAGGAAATTAAGTAATGACGTACGTACCAAGATTAAAGACAAAATATTCAGACGAGATTCGCAGCTCGTTGAAAGAGAAATTCCAATACAAAAGTGTAATGGAAGTTCCAAAATTGCAGAAAATTTCAATCAACCAAGGTGTTGGTGGTGCTACTACTGATAAAAAATTGATTGAAAATGCCATTAAAGAAATGACCACTATTACTGGTCAACAAGCAGTGGCTACATTATCTAAAAAAGATATTTCAAACTTCAAATTGCGTAAAGGCATGCCAGTAGGTGTGCGTGTAACGCTACGCGATAATACCATGTTCGAGTTTTTAGATCGTTTGGTAGCTGTAGCATTACCACGTTTACGCGATTTCAAAGGTATTAACGATAAAGGATTTGATGGCCGAGGTAACTATACTTTAGGTGTAACAGAACAAATCATTTTCCCAGAGATTAATATTGATCAAATCAATAAAATTGCGGGTATGGATATCACCTTTGTAACTTCTGCTAAAACAGATGTAGAAGCATTGGAATTATTAAAACAATTCGGTTTACCATTTAAGAATCAACAAGCTAATGGCTAAAGAAGGTTTAAAAGCACGTGAAGTAAAACGTGCCAAATTAGTAGCAAAATACGCTGACAAAAGAGCGGCATTAAAAGCTGCAGGCGATTTAGTAGGCTTAGATAAATTGCCTAAAAACTCGTCGCCAGTTCGTTTACACAACCGTTGTAAATTAACCGGCCGTCCACGTGGTTACATGCGTCAATTTGGTATTTCAAGGGTAACATTCCGAGAAATGGCCTTAGACGGAAAAATCCCGGGGATTAGAAAAGCAAGCTGGTAAAACAGTCCTGAGTGTTGAGCGATCAGTTTGGAGTATTTTCCAAGCTAAGAATTCCAAACTCCAAACTAGAATATTAACCGATGAAAGGTCCTTAGTGGAAACCCTCATCATAAACTATAAAAATGAATACAGATCCAATAGCAGATTATCTTACGAGAGTAAGGAATGCCATTAAGGCCAACCACAGGGTTGTTGAAATTCCTGCATCAAACCTTAAAAAGGAAATTACTAAAGTACTTTTTGATAAAGGTTACATTACGAACTACAAATTTGAGGATACTACCGCTCAAGGCATTATCAAAATTGCGTTGAAGTACCATCCAATAACTAAAGTTCCTGCTATTCGCACCATTACACGTGTGAGTAAGCCCGGTTTGAGAAAATATGCAGGTGTAGAACGCTTGCCACGTGTATTAAATGGTTTAGGTATCGCAGTATTATCTACCTCTAAAGGTGTAATGACTGATAAAGAAGCCCGCAACCTTAATATCGGTGGTGAGGTATTGTGTTACGTTTATTAATCAGGAGGAAGAACGATGTCAAGAATAGGAAAAGCTCCAATCAGTATCCCGGCCGGTGTAACCGTAACCGTATCAGATACAAACTTAGTGACCGTAAGCGGTCCTAAAGGTACCTTATCACAAGATGTAGATACCGATATTAAAATAGTTCAAGAAGGCGACATCTTAACTGTTGTGCGTCCATCTGAACAAAAGCGCCACAAAGCGTTACACGGATTATACCGTTCGTTAATTTTTAACATGGTATTTGGTGTAACAGAAGGCTATAAAGTAGAACAAGAATTAGTTGGTGTAGGTTACCGTGCTACGAATACAGGTAATACCCTGGATTTAGTATTGGGATATTCTCACCATTTTGTGTTCGAAATACCGAGAGAAATTAAGGTAGCAACTACCGCTGAAAAAGGTAAAAACCCTACCATTATTTTAGAAAGTATCGACAAACAACTATTAGGTCAAGTAGCAGCGAAAATACGTTCGTTACGTGCACCAGAGCCTTATAAAGGAAAAGGTATCAAGTTTGTTGGTGAAGTATTACGTAAAAAAGCAGGTAAGTCTGCAGCTAAAAAATAATCATCATGGCAGGAATTAAATTATCTCGTAGAGAGCGAATTAAAAGAGGAATCAGAAAAAGATTATCCGGTTCTGCTGAGCGTCCACGTTTATCTGTTTACAGATCTAACAAAGGCATTTATGCTCAAATTATCGATGATAATACCGGTAAAACCATTGTATCAGCATCATCTATCTCTAAAGATTTTAGTGCAAAAGGAAATAAATCAGAGCAATCTAAAGCGGTGGGCAAAGCAGTAGCTGAAAAAGCACTTGCAGCTGGCATTAAACAGGTAGTTTTTGATAGAAATGGTTATTTATACCATGGTCGTGTTCAGTCATTAGCTGAAGGCGCACGTGAAGCTGGTTTAAACTTTTAATACAAGAAAAAGATGTCAACTATCAATATAAAAAGAGTAAAATCGAGCGAAATCGAATTAAAAGATCGCTTAGTAAGCATCCAGCGTGTTGCCAAGGTAACCAAAGGTGGTCGTACCTTCAGTTTTTCAGCTATCGTAGTGGTAGGTGACGAGAATGGAGTAGTAGGCTACGGTTTAGGTAAAGCTAAAGAGGTAACTGAAGCCATTGCTAAAGGTGTAGACGATGCTAAAAAGAACTTGGTTAAAGTTCCAATTATCAACAATACTATTCCTCATGAGCAAATTGGTAAGTTTTCTGGGGGCTTTGTATTTCTTAAACCTGCTGCAAACGGTACCGGTGTAATTGCTGGTGGTGCCATGCGTGCAGTATTAGAAAGTGCAGGCGTACACAACGTATTGGCAAAATCAAAAGGGTCGTCTAACCCACACAACGTGGTAAAAGCAACTGTATCTGCTTTATCGCAATTGCGTGATGCGTATACTGTGGCTCAACAACGTGGAGTAGATTTGAATAAAGTATTTAACGGATAATGATCATGGCTAAGATTAAAATTACCCAAATTAAGAGCGTAATCGATAGAAGCGAACGCCAGAAAAAAACCATGCAGGCTTTAGGTTTAAGTAAAATTAGCCAGTCTGTTGAAGTAGAAGCTACCCCGGCCATTATCGGGATGGTGAGAAAAGTTAATCATTTAGTAGCCGTAGAAAGCATTTAATTATGAACTTAAGTAATTTAAAACCTGCAGAAGGTTCAACAAAAAATAGAAAACGTATTGGCCGTGGTACCGGATCGGGCCGTGGTGGTACGTCAACCCGTGGACACAAAGGTGCGGGCTCACGTTCAGGCTACAAAAGTAAAGTAGGTTTTGAGGGTGGTCAAATGCCATTGCAACGTCGTGTACCTAAAGTAGGGTTCAAAAACGTAAACCGCATTGAGTATGTGGGTATCAACTTAGATACTTTACAAACGTTGGCTGATAAATTTAAACTATCAGCTATTGATTTTGATGTGTTAAAAGCTCACGGTTTGGCTTCTAAAAACGACTTGGTAAAAATCCTAGGTCGTGGCGAAGTAAAATCTAAATTAGAAGTTAAGGCTCACGCTTTTACTGCTACCGCTCAAAAAGCAATTGAAGCAGCAGGCGGAACCAGCGTTAAATTGTAAGCATGAAAAAGCTGTTCACCACACTATCCAACATTTGGAAAATTGAAGATTTAAGAGCGAGAATTTTATTCACGCTCTTATGTCTTTTAATATACCGTATAGGTTCGTTTATTGTATTGCCAGGGGTAAACCCAGCATCGTTAAACACCGAAGAAAAAGAAGGTCTATTAGGCCTTTTGAATATGTTTGCTGGTGGATCTTTCTCTAGAGCTTCTATATTCGCCTTGGGTGTAATGCCGTATATTTCTGCTTCTATTGTGATGCAATTGTTAGGCATTGTAGTTCCATATTTTCAAAAATTACAAAAAGACGGTGAAACTGGTCGTAAAACCATCAATCAATTCACCCGCTATTTAACTATTATTATTACGGCATTACAGGCTACAGCTTATGTGAGTTCTCAAATTGAGGCCGATGCTAAAATTATGTCTGAGCCGTTATTTACTATTTCTTCCATGTTTATTTTAACTGCAGGCACCTTATTTGTAATGTGGTTAGGAGAAAAAATTACCGATAAAGGTATTGGTAATGGTATCTCATTAATCATTATGGTGGGTATTATTGCGCAATTGCCTTACGGTATTTTCGCCGAATTTGCTACCCGCATGGAGGGCAATGGAGGTTTAATTCCATTTATTGTTGAGATTGCTGCTTTGTTTTTTGTGGTGATGTTTACTATTTTAATTGTACAAGGGGTGCGTAAAATACCTGTACAGTATGCTAAAAAACAAGTAGGTTCTAAACAGTTAGGCGGAGTTCGTCAGTATATCCCTTTAAAAGTAAATGCAGTGGGTGTAATGCCTATCATTTTTGCTCAGGCGATTATGTTTATTCCGGCAACCATGATGCAGTTCTTTCCGAATTCACAGTCTTCTATTTTGGCTTCGTTTAGTGATTATACCTCATTGGCCTATAACCTGACCTTTGCCTTGTTAATTATTGTATTTACATTTTTCTATACAGCCATTACAGTTAATCCAACTCAAATGTCTGACGATATGAAGAAAAACGGCGGCTTTGTACCTGGAATTAAACCTGGTAAAACCACCGGAGATTATATTGATGCAATTGTATCTAAAGTAACCTTACCGGGTGCTGTATTTTTGGCCATTATTGCTATTCTTCCATCCTTTGCGAATAAGCTTGGGGTAAATAGCCAATTTGCCCATTTCTATGGTGGTACTTCTCTATTAATTTTAGTAGGAGTAGTATTAGATACCTTGCAACAAATTGAAAGTCACTTATTAATGCGTCATTACGACGGGTTAATGCAATCAGGTAGAATTAAGGGTCGTAACCCAGGTTCAGCTGGAGCAATTTAATGTTCCATGTCAAAAATCTATTATAAGTCTATCGAAGAGATAGCACTCATAAAAGAGAGTTCTTTGCTTCTTTCAAAAACTCACGGAGAAATTGCCAAGGCAATTGCCCAGGGAGTAACTACCGCTTCGCTAAATGAATTAGCGGAAACGTATATCAAAGATCATGGTGGAATTCCAGCCTTTTTAAATTATGGTGGTTTCCCATATTCTTTATGCATCTCTATTAATGATCAGGTGGTGCACGGATTTCCGAGTGCTTATGTGCTTAAAGAGGGTGATTTAGTCTCGGTTGATTGCGGCGTAATTTTAAATGATTTTTACTCCGATTCGGCCTTTACTTATCCAATTGGAGAAATATCGGCAGAACATGCCCAACTGCTTAAAGTAACCAAAGAGTGTTTAGCATTAGGTATTGAAAAAGCGGTAGTTGGCAATAGAACTGGTGATATAGGTTTTGCTATTCAAGAGCATGCTGAAAAGCATGGATATGGCGTGGTAAGAGAATTGGTAGGTCACGGGGTGGGCGTAAAGCTTCACGAAAAACCAGAAGTACCTAACTATGGTAAACGAGGCAGTGGTGTTAAATTGGAAGAAGGTATGGTAATAGCCATAGAGCCCATGATTAACCTGGGTAAAGCTGGGGTTAAGTTTTGGGAAGATGGCTGGACCGTAAGTACTATGGATGCGAAAGCATCAGCTCATTATGAGCATACAGTAGCAATAAAGAAAGGAAAAGCAGAAGTTTTAACTACTTTCCAATTTATAGAAGAAGTTTTAGATTAAATATTTAAAAATTCAGAAAATTTTATTTAATTTTGCGTCCCCGATAATACGGGTTTAATTGAGTAGTAATCAATAAAATATGGCCAAACAGGCTTCGATTGAACAAGACGGCATAATTAAAGAAGCGTTATCAAACGCAATGTTTCGTGTAGAATTAGAAAACGGACACGAAATTATTGCGCATATATCAGGTAAAATGCGCATGCATTACATTAAAATTTTACCTGGCGATAAAGTAAAACTAGAAATGTCGCCTTATGATTTATCAAAAGGCAGAATAACGTATAGATATAAATAAAGATGAACCAAACATGCTGCGTGTAGCATGTGCGCTCCATCTTACGAAAGATAAAAAAACCAATAGAGATGAAAGTTAGAGCATCCATTAAAAAGCGTAGTGTTGATTGTAAAATCATTCGCCGTAAAGGAAAACTTTTTGTGATTAACAAAAAGAATCCGAAGTATAAACAACGTCAAGGATAATAAAATTCGCTAAAAAATATGGCAAGGATATCAGGTATTGATTTACCAAGAAACAAAAGAGGAGAAATAGGGCTAACCTACATTTATGGTATTGGCAGATCTACAGCGCAAGGCATTTTAGATAAAGCCGGTATTAGCTACGATGTAAAGGTGCAAGACTGGACAGATGCCCAGTTAACACTGATTCGTAACTTCATCAACGATGAGGTTAAAGTAGAAGGTGCTCTACGTTCTGAAGTTCAATTGAATATCAAACGCTTAATGGATATTGGTTGCTACCGCGGCTTACGTCACCGTAAAGGCTTGCCTACTCGTGGACAGCGTACCAAAAACAACTCACGTACCCGTAAAGGAAAACGTAAAACAGTTGCTAACAAGAAAAAAGCTACTAAATAATAGATAGATACGAGTTGTGAGATTGTAGATATGAGAATCATATCGTTTAATCCGCTCAAATCTGGAATAACAAGATAAAAATTAGCATAAGAGTGCCGGGGTAGAAAAAGTTACTACCTCAAGTCTCTTATCTGAAATCTAAAAAGAACATGGCAAAAACTAAAAAAGTAACCAAAAAACGTATTGTTGTTATCGAGCCTGTTGGTCAGGCACACATCAATGCTACTTTTAACAATATTATTGTAACCCTTACCAACAACCAAGGACAAACTATTTCTTGGTCATCTGCTGGTAAAATGGGTTTTAAGGGTTCTAAAAAGAATACCCCGTATGCTGCCGGTCAAGCTGCTTCCGATTGCGGAAAAGTAGCCCACGATTTAGGCTTGCGTAAGGTAGAAGTATTTGTAAAAGGTCCGGGTTCTGGTCGCGAATCAGCTATCCGTACATTACAAACAGTAGGAATTGATGTCTTATTAATTAAAGACATCACCCCGATGCCACACAATGGCTGTCGTCCTCCGAAACGTAGAAGAGTTTAATCAACCAATTTTTTAAAGCTAAGATTCGCCCCGTATAGCGGGAACGATACTTTAAAACACACAAACATGGCAAGATACACCGGACCTAAGTCCAAAATCGCCCGTAGATTCAGAGAGCCAATTTTTGGCCCTGATAAGGCACTAGAAAGAAAAAATTACGGTCCTGGTATGCACGGACCAAACAAGCGTAGAGGTAAACAATCTGAATACGCTGTTCAGTTACAAGAAAAACAAAAAGTTAAATACACCTACGGAGTTTTAGAACGTCAGTTCGAAAACTTGTTCCACAAAGCATCTTCTAAAGATGGTATTACGGGTGAAAACTTATTAAAATTCTTAGAAGCCCGTTTAGATAACGTGGTTTATCGTTTAGGCATTGCCCCAACCCGTTCTGGAGCCCGCCAATTGGTTTGTCACAAACACATTACCGTGAATGGTGAAGTGGTAAACATCGCATCGTACAGCGTACGTTCTGGTGATGTGGTAGCCGTTCGTGAGCGTTCACAAACTTTAGAAGCCATTACCCAATCGGTAGCTGGCCGTACCATCAACAAATTCAGTTGGTTAGAGTGGGATGCAAAAAACCTTACAGGTAAGTTTTTAAACTTACCTAATCGCGACGAAATTCCAGAAAATATTAAGGAAAACTTAATCGTCGAATTATACTCTAAATAAGCTGATCATCCTGAGTTTTTATGCTCAGGATTGTTCATTTATGTTAAACTAACATTTAAATTAAACGATATAATGGCAATATTAGCATTTCAAAAACCAGATAAGGTAATTATGCAGAAATCAACAGATTTCGATGGTACGTTTGAATTTCGTCCCTTAGAACCTGGTTTCGGTGTTACCATTGGTAATGCTTTACGCAGAATTTTGCTTTCTTCATTAGAAGGATACGCAATTACTTCTGTACGTTTCTCTGGTGTATCTCATGAGTTTTCTACCATTAAAGGTGTAGTAGAAGATGTAACCGAGATCATTTTGAACCTGAAACAAGTTCGTTTCAGCAAAACTGGCGATTCTGGTGATTCAGAAAAAATCTTTGTAATTATCAATGGCCAAGATCAATTTAAAGCCGGTGATATCACTAAATTCTCGAATAACTTTACCGTATTAAACCCCGATTTAGTGGTTTGCAATATGGAATCATCAGTTACTTTAGAAATTGAGTTAACTGTAAATAAAGGTCGTGGATATATCTCTGCAGAAGAAAACAAAAATGCCGACGCTTTAGTAGGTGTAATTGCTATCGACTCTATTTATACCCCGATTAAAAATGTTAAATATACCATCGAAAACTTTCGTGTAGAACAAAAAACTGACTACGAGAAATTGGTATTAGATATTTCTACCGATGGTTCTATCCACCCGGAAGAAGCATTGAAAGAAGCAGCTAAAATTTTGATTCACCATTTCATGTTATTCTCTGATGAGAACATCATGTTAGAATCTCAAGCTAAAGAAGAAACCAAAGAAGTTGACGAAGAAATTTTACACATGCGTAAAATCTTGAAAACCGAATTGGTAGATCTAGATTTATCTGTACGTGCCCTAAACTGCTTAAAAGCAGCCGACATTCGTTCGCTTGCTGAGTTAGTTTCTTACGACGTAGCGGATATGCTTAAATTCAGAAACTTTGGTAAAAAATCATTAACCGAAATTCAAGACTTAGTAAAATCTAAAGGCTTATCATTCGGCATGAACCTGTCTAAATTTAAATTAGACGAAGAATAATACAACAATTTATAAGCGACGTGTTCGTAATTCCCTCACTAGAGACGGTACGATCACGAAAAACGAAGAACAATGAGACACGGAAAAAAAATCAATCACTTAGGCCGCACCGATACCCATCGCAAGGCTATGCTGGCCAATATGGCCTCTTCGCTTATTTTACACAAGCGCATTACCACTACCTTGGCTAAAGCAAAAGCGTTACGCCAATATGTAGAACCTTTAATTACCAAATCTAAAAGCGATACTACACACTCACGTCGTACTGTATTTAGCTATTTAAAAGATAAAGAAGCGGTAACTATTTTATTCCGCGAAATAGCAGAGAAAGTAGCTACCCGTCCTGGTGGATACACTCGTATTTTAAAATTGGCCAACCGTTTAGGTGATAATGCAGAAATGTCTATCATTGAGTTGGTTGATTACAATACAACCTTTACCCAGGGTGCCGAAGCCGGTGCTGCTAAAAAGAAAAGCCGTAGAGGTGGTGCTGCAACAGGCAAAGCTAAAGTTGCAGATGCTCCTGTAGTAGCTAAAGAAGTAATAGAAACTGCCCCTGTAGCTGAAGAAGTAGCCGAAGAGGCACCAATTGTTGAAGAGGTTGTAGAAACTCCAGTAGAAGTAGTTGCAGATGAAACGCCAATTGCAGAGGAAGTTGCAGAAACTCCAGTTGCTGAAGTTGCAGAAGAAGCACCAGCAGCCGATGCTGATGAAAAAGCTCCTGAAGACCCTGCTGCTTAATAAGCAAAACATACACATTTAAAAGCCCCGAACAACCGTTCGGGGCTTTTTTTCTGCCATCCTGTCATAAGTGGGGTGGCTTTTTCAGGTCTAAAAAAATCCATTTCTGCCAATTCGGTGGCTTTTAAGGCTTGGCATGTTGCTTGTTACTAAGCTAGTAATTCAATAGATCATTGAATACATTAAGAAAAGAAAATTATGTCAAAAATTATTGGAATCGATTTAGGAACTACCAACTCATGTGTTGCCGTAATGGAAGGTAACGAACCGGTAGTAATTGCCAACAGCGAAGGTAAACGTACTACCCCATCGGTAGTGGCCTTTGTAGAAAATGGAGAACGTAAAGTGGGCGATCCTGCCAAGCGTCAAGCCATTACCAATCCCGAAAAAACCATCTCATCTATTAAGCGCTTTATGGGCAATAGCTTTGATGAAGTAAAAAAAGAAACCAGCCGTGTACCGTATAAGGTAGTAAAAGGCGATAACAATACGCCACGTGTAGAAATAGACGGCCGTAACTATACCCCTCAAGAATTATCGGCCATGATTTTGCAGAAAATGAAAAAAACTGCAGAAGACTTTTTAGGCCAAGAAGTTACCGAAGCGGTAATTACCGTTCCGGCCTATTTTAACGATGCCCAACGCCAAGCAACGAAAGAAGCAGGTGAGATTGCCGGTTTAACCGTAAAACGTATTATAAACGAGCCTACTGCTGCTGCCTTAGCCTATGGTTTAGATAAAGCAGGCAAAGAAATGAAAATCGTAGTGTTCGATTGCGGTGGCGGTACCCACGACGTTTCTGTTTTGGAACTTGGCGATGGCGTATTTGAAGTAAAAGCTACCGATGGCGACACCCATTTAGGTGGCGATGATTTCGATCATATCATTATTGAATGGCTAGCCCAAGAGTTTAAAGCAGAAAATGGCATGGATTTACATCAAGATCCAATGGCTTTGCAACGCTTAAAAGAAGCTGCCGAAAAAGCGAAGATTGAATTATCGAGCAGCAATCAAACTGAAATTAACTTACCCTACATCACTGCCGATAAAAGTGGACCGAAACACTTGGTGCGTACTCTAAGCCGTGCAAAATTTGAGCAATTGGCCGAGAGTTTAATTAAACGTACCATCGATCCATGTAAATCAGCCTTAAAAAATGCCGGCTTAAAAACCAGTGATATTGATGAAATTATTTTAGTTGGTGGTTCTACTCGTATTCCAGCTATTCAAGAAGCGGTAAAAGCTTTCTTCGGAAAAGAGCCTTCAAAAGGGGTAAACCCAGATGAAGTAGTAGCTATTGGTGCTGCTATTCAAGGTGGTGTATTAACCGGAGAAGTTAAAGATGTACTGTTATTAGACGTTACCCCACTTTCTTTAGGTATAGAAACTATGGGCAGTGTAATGACCCGATTAATTGAGTCGAACACCACCATTCCAACAAAAAAATCGGAAACATTCTCTACCGCATCAGATAACCAGCCATCGGTAGAAATTCATATTTTACAAGGTGAGCGCCCTATGGCCAATCAAAACCGTACCATTGGTCGTTTCCACCTAGACGGATTACCGCCTTCACCTCGTGGAGTTCCACAAATTGAAGTGACTTTTGATATTGATGCTAACGGTATTTTACACGTAAGCGCTCAAGATAAAGCCACCGGTAAAGAGCAAAAAATCCGTATCGAAGCTTCTTCTGGCTTAACCGATGAAGAAATTAAGAAAATGAAAGACGAAGCCGAAGCAAATGCCGAAGCGGACAAAAAAGCAAAAGAAGAAGTAGATAAATTAAATGCAGCCGATGCCTTGATTTTCTCTACCGAAAAGCAATTGAAAGAGTACGGTGATAAAATCTCGGCAGATAAGAAAACGCCTATTGAAACAGGTTTGAAAAAACTACAAGATGCGTTTGCTGCTAAAAATTTAGAAGATATGGAAACCGCACAAACTGAATTGCAAGAAGCATGGAATGCCGCTTCTGAAGAAATGTACAAAGCTACGCAAGAAGCAGGTGCCCAAGGTGCTCCTTCTGAAGGCCCGGCTGATAACAGCGACCAAGTAACGGATGTAGATTTCGAAGAAGTAAAAGACGACGATAAGAAATAAGTCGTAATTAGTCTCTAATACAAAAAAGCCCTCCCGAATTTCGGGAGGGCTTTTTTTATGGTATTTATGTTTGTTTAGTAGCCTATGCTGATGCTACTTGATTGATTCGCGATACTGGCAGAAGCAGTGCCATTGGCAGCACGACTAATTGCCATTCTTTTTCCATTTACCACTATATTTTTGACTTTGGTATCAAAACCATGCAATACGATGTTTAATTGTGTAAAGCGTGAGCTAAAGTTACCTACAACTTTTTCAACTAATACTTGTTTTTTTGCAGGTAAAAAGCTGATGTTGCGTTTGTAATAGTTACCTTTCTCGTTATCAAAAGAGCTGCCGTCATCTTCATAATACACATAAGTGCTGCCTTTTTTGCCATTCCAAACGTGTATACTTAAAATTCCATCGCCTTTTTCGGAAGTGTTTTGTACCACGGCCTGCATCGGGATAATGCCTCCTGCTCGTACAAATACCGGTAAATCGCTTAGCGGTGCAGCTGCCTCAATGGTGCTATTTCCAGCAAAACTTACATCGCTACTTAAGCGATACCAGTCGCCGGCCGGCAAGTACACCGAGGTGCTGGTTTTGTTGCTTTCAACGGGAGCCACCAAAATATTATCGCCAAATAAGAACTCATTTTGATTCGCTTCTTTATACACTTCCGCATCGGTGGTATATTCAATAGCTAAACTACGTGCTACCGGTAGGCCCATTTGGGTACTCTTGTAAAAAGCCGAATAAATGTAAGGCAACAAACGGTAGCGCTGCTCAATATCTTTACGCATTACGGCTTCGGCCTCGGGGCCAAAGCGCCAAGGCTCTCTCATGGGGGCGTTAATTTCGGCATGGTTGCGAAACATAGGCGTGTATACGCCTAACGAATTCCAACGCATCATTAATTCTGCCGATGGGTTTCCAATAAAGCCACCAATATCTACACCAGTATACGATACACCACTTAAGCCTAAACTATTTACCAAACGCTGGCCCAAAAGCATGTGTGCATCGCTCGAGGCATTATCACCAGTCCAAACAGCCGAATAACGCTGAATACCGGCATAGGCTGCTCGGGTAAGTACAAAAGCTCGGCGACCTAAAATATCTTGGGTCCCCTCATAGGTGGCTCTCGACATTTGTAAACCATAACCATTCCGTGCTTCACGCAAGGTCATTTGTTTTCCTTTGGCACCAAACTGTATTAAATCTGGGATGTTTTGTCCCCAAACTGCGGGCTCGTTCATGTCGTTCCAAAAACCATCAATTCCTTTTTCGGTTAGTGCGCTAAATGATTTTCCCCACCAGTTACGAACTTCTGGGCGGTAAAAATCGGGGAAGTGGCAAGGACCCGGCCAAACCGTACCGGTGTAAAAATCGCCGTTGGGGTAGGTGGCAAAATAACCTTTTTGTACGCCCTCTTCGTATTGCTTGTAGCCTTTTTCTACTTTAATACCCGGGTCTACAATGGTTACCACATGAAAGCCCATGCCTTTTAATTGGTCTATGGTATTTTTAGGATTTGGGAAGTTTTTAGGGCTCCACGTAAATATTTTATAGGCATCCATATAGTCAATATCTAAATAGATGGCATCTACAGGTATTTTTTTATCGCGAAAGGTTTTGGCAATTTCCAATACCTGAGTATCGGGTTTATAGCTCCAACGGCATTGCTGGTAGCCCAAACTCCAAAGCGGAGGCATATTCATTCGTCCGGTTAACCAGGTATAATCTTCTATGAGTTTACTTACCGAGCTAGCCCCAAAGAAATAATAGTTGAGTTCACCACCCTCTGCACCAAAATAGCTCATGCTATCATCGGTAGAGGCGCCAAAATTGAAAAAACTTTTATGGGTATTGTCGAAAAAGATACCATAGGTTGCCTTATCGTGTATGCCAATATAAAAAGGAATGGTTTTGTAAAGCGGATCTGCATTAAGGGCGTAGGCTGGTACATCGCTGTTCCAGTTTACGTAAGTGCTTCCTCTGCGGTCTAAATTTCCTGTTTTCTCCCCCAAGCCAATAAAACGTTCGTTGGGTAAAAGTTTACGGTAATTGCTTACCTGGGTGCCATTCCACGAAAGACCAATACGTTCATCATCTCCACTTAAAAAAGCGCCAGTTTTACTATTATAAAATGAAAACCGAACTGGACTTTTAGATATGCGTACTTGAATGGAATCGGTATTCACTAAAATTTCAGTGCTCGATTCAGTTAATTTGCTAAAGCCGCCGCTTGCCGTGCGAATAACGGCTTGGGAGCTATCGGGCTTAAAGGTTTGGTTTACCGCTCGTAAACGGATAATGCTAGGCTGATACACCGATAAAAATACTTGACCATTTTCGGCTCTAATTAATAAACCCTGTGCTGTTTGCGTGGTACTTTGTAGTTTACCTAATTGGGTACTTAATGTGCCGGTTTGTGCCAATAGGCTGATGCTGCCCGCAAGGAATGCCATGCAAAGGCTTAAAAATTTACGTTTAATCATGTTTTTGGTTAAAATATAAGTTTAAGTTAAGTATTCGCGAATAATCTGTTCTAGATTTTTTTCCTTTTCTACAATACTGCCTAGTAATTTAAATTGATTCAAACTTCGAACTAAATTTTGCTCGGGATAGGAGATGCGGTAATAGGTATTTCCTTGCAAATAATCACTTAAAAAGCGCAGCGCTTGCATGTAGAGTATAAATTTCCCTGCAAATAAGAGCTGGGTTTTTTCTTCTGCAGTTAATATTTCTGCCATTTCTGAAAGGTAACCACGCATCAGGGCCTTAAAATATTCCTCCCGAAGGGTGATTTTAGATAAATCGGCTTCATTTTCATCGTAGGCGCATAGGTAGGTGCGCATCATATCGCCCAGATCCGAGAGATAGTAACCGGGCATTAAAGTGTCTAAATCAATTACGCAAACTCCCGAATAGCTTTCATGGTGTAAAAGTACATTGCTTATTTTGGTGTCGTGGTGTTGTATCCGAAGAGGTAAGGTTTTTTTTAGATTCTCGAAAGTGTTTACTAGTTCTCGGTGTGCTAAAGCTAAGGCAATCGCTTTCGCTGCTGCTCCTTTTACCTGTTTGGGAGCTTTGGTTAAAGCCAGTTCAAATTGCTTAAAACGAAGGTTTAAATCGTGAAAAGCAGGAATGGTTTCTTTGAAATTGCCTAAAGGAATACCATCCAAAAGTCTACTTAATTCCCCGAATTTTTTGGCTGCCTCGTAAGCTTGTTTGGGGTCGCTAAGGGTATCAAAGGTTATTCCTTCGCTAATGAAAGGAAAAATTCGCCAATAGGAATCGGCTATTTTAGTGGTATAAGCACCTTTTTGATTGGTAATGGGTGCCAAAAAAAGATAATTGGGATCTTTTTCCTGTAAATAGGCTTGGCAGAGTTCAATATTTTGTTCAATGGCCTCGGGTTGGGTAAAAACCCGATGGTTAAGTTTTTGCACAATCCAACTTTGCTTGTTTCCTGTAGCAATATAGGTATCGTTAATGTGCCCAGAACCGACGGGTTCTATTTTCCAGCCCAGTACGGGAAGATTGTAAAGTTCCCATAGACCGCTAGGAATGGCTATTTCCATAGATTTGAAGGATACATACCCGCAGTTACCAAGGCATCGATGCTGGCTTGTACAATCGGCTTATCTTCTTTGTACGTCACCCCGAACCATTTGCTATCTGTTGGAAGTACTTTGAATTTCGCTTTGCCTTCTTTAATTAATTTTTCGGCTACCAGAGGGATGAAGAATTCAGCTTTCGGATTGTCTTTATTGGCCAATGCAAATGCTACAAACATCGCCACCGAATCTTCAAATACTTTGGGGGTAAAGCCCCAGAAATTCATCGATACGGGTGTATTGGTAGCTAAGGGACATTCTACCCCGTTTTCTTCATACACTACGTCGCTCCCCTTGAAATATACTTGGGTACGTTCGTGAATATCGGTTAATAATCCCGCATCATTTACTTGGCACACACCACGAGATACCGAACCGTAATCGGATAAGGTTTTATTGATTTGGAAGCCCATTAAAGAGTAGGTTTCGTCGTTTACTTCGCTGGTTAAAAATTTAGCCATTTGCTCATACGAATCACGACTATAAAAATCATCGGCATTGATGACACAAAAAGGCTCTTTTACGGCATTTTTTGCGGCTAACACAGCGTGGGCAGTACCCCATGGTTTTGCTCGTTCAATTTCTTCGCTAATACCAAATGGGCTTAAGTCGTACGATTGGTACACATACTCGGTCGCAATTTTGTCTGCTAATTTTGGTTCAAAAATGGCTTTAAAGTTCTCGGCAAACTCTTCTCTAATAATAAACACTACTTTCCCAAAACCGGCCTTAATGGCATCGTAAATAGAATAATCGATGATGGTTTCGCCATTAGGGCCGAAGCCATCGATTTGTTTCATGCTGCCATACCGACTAGCCATGCCTGCGGCCAAAATTACTAGAGTGGGTTTCATTTATATTGTATAGGATTATTGAGTTCAAATTTTTATACTTGATACAAAATTAAGAATGTATCCCATAGAATGGTTATGCTGTCTTAATTAATTTGAACAACCAAATTAATACATGGAACGAAGAAAATTTTTAAAGACAAGCTTGGCCGCGGGCGCAGCAGCAACAATGCTTAATCCCACCGTATTGTTTGCGGCTAAACAGCCAAAAGTGCGCCTAGGGTTTATCGGCGTTGGTTTACGTGGTCGCGATCATCTTGAACTTTGCCTACAGCGTGATGATGTGGATATTATTGCCATAGCCGATCCGGATAGCAATAGCGCTTTAGAAGCACAAGCACTGATTGCTAAATACGGACGTAAACGGGCTATAGAATTTACCAAGGGTGATGAAGATTTTTTGAATCTCTTAAAACGAGAGGATATTGATGCCGTAATTATTGCCAGCCCCTGGGAATGGCACATTCCACAAGCCATTGCTGCTGTAAAAGCAGGTAAAATGCCAGCTGTAGAAGTTTGCGGTGCCAACGATTTACAAGAATGTTGGGATATTGTAGATGCGGTAGAAGAAACCCGCGTTCCCTTGTATATGATGGAGAATGTGTGTTATCGTAGAGATGTAATGGCCGTGCTCAATATGGCCCGTCAGGGTTTATTTGGCGAATTATTGCACTTGCAAGGAGGTTACCAGCACGATTTGCGGGAGGTAAAATTTAACGATGGAAAACAACCCTATGGCAAAGGGGTTGAGTTTGGCGAAAAAGGTTTTTCAGAAGCAAAATGGCGCACCAATCATTCTGTAAAGCGCAATGGGGAATTGTACCCTACGCATGGCTTAGGCCCAGTCGCAACAATGCTAGATGTGAACAGAGGCAATCGTTTAACTGCCTTGTCATCTGTGGCTACCAAAGCTCGTGGCTTACATAAATATATTGTTGCTCAGGCAGGCCCCGACCACCCGAATGCGAAGGTGAATTTTAAGCTGGGCGATATTGTAACTACCTCTATTCAAACAGCCAATGGCGAAACCATTGTGCTTTCTCACGATACCAATTCGCCACGTCCGTATTCGTTAAACTTTAGAGTACAGGGTACCAATGGTCTTTGGATGGATGATATGAACTCTATTTATATCCAAGGGAAAAGCCCGAGAGCGCATGTTTGGGAAAAAGATGAGGCTTATATGAAAGCTTACGACCATGCACTTTGGAAAAAATACGAAAACCAAGCCGAGGGTGCAGGCCACGGAGGAATGGATTTCTTTGTGATCAATTCTTTTATTGAATCGATAAAACGGAAAGAGCCTTTTGCCATGGATGTGTATGATTTGGCTACTTGGTATGCCATTACACCTTTATCCGAATCGTCTATTGCCCAAGGAGGTTCCTTACAGCAAATACCCGATTTTACTCGTGGTAAATGGCTGAACCGCAAACCGATTTTTGCTATAGATGAATTAGGGTACTAAAAAAAAGCCCCGAACATTCGTTCGGGGCTTTTTTTATTTAAGCGATCTAAAATCCTGACCGGCTTTAATATCTAGCAAGGCTTCGTAAATTAAGCGAATCACATTATCTACATCTTCTTTGTGCACCATTTCTACCGTGGTGTGCATGTAGCGCAAAGGCAAGGAAATTAAGGCCGAAACTACCCCATCATTGGAATAGGCAAAGGCATCGGTATCGGTGCCGGTAGAACGTGAAGAAGCTTGACGCTGGAATGGAATGTTATTTTCTTCTGCCGCTTTAATCAATAATTTATTCAAATTGCTTTGCACTGCCGGAGCATAAGAAACTACAGGACCTTTTCCACAAGCCAAATCGCCTTGAGTAATTTTGCTAATCATGGGCGTTTGCGTATCGTGGGTAACATCGGTTACAATGGCCACATTGGGTTTAATGCGGTGGGCTATCATTTCGGCACCACGTAAGCCAATCTCTTCTTGTACCGAGTTTACAATGTATAAGCCAAAAGGTAATTTCACCTTGTTTTCTTTTAATAAACGAGCCACTTCGGCAATCATAAAGCCACCGGCACGGTTATCTAGCGCACGACCTACATAATAGCGGTCGTTTAAAATCATAAATTCATCTTCGTAAGTAATTACACAACCTACGTGTATGCCTAATTTTTCTACCTCTTCTTGGCTGGTGCAACCACAATCTAAAAAGATGTTTTTTAGTGTAGGTGCTTCTTCTTTTTCGCCACTACGGGTATGAATGGCCGGCCAGCCGAATACGGCCTTTACAATACCTTTATCGGTGTGGATATTTACTCGTTTAGATGGCGCAATTTGATGGTCGGAACCACCATTACGAATTACATAAATTAAGCCGTCTTTGGTAATGTAGTTTACATACCATGAAATTTCATCGGCATGTGCTTCAATAACCACTTTATACTCGGCTTTCGGATTGATAACACCTACGGCGGTACCATAATTATCTACAAAATGTTCATCAATATATGGTTTTAGGTAATCTAACCATACTTTCTGGCCTTCCCATTCGTAGCCGGTAGGGGAGGCATTGTTGATGTATTTTTCAAAAAATTCTACTGATTTTTTGGTTACTACGGATTTGTGTTTTACTTCTTTTTTTGCCATGTTCTTATAAATAGATTTCCATAATCACGAAATTGTGCTCGTTTTGATGGAATTTTTGTTCAGTTTCTGTAAAGCCAAATTTAGCATAAAATGCCGATGCATTGCAACGGGCATTGCACCACATACGTTTACAGTTTTCATCTGTTGCAAATTGAATGATATGGGCCATTAGCAAGCTGCCATAGCCTTTTCCCTGCTCGGAGTTTAGCGTGGCAAATTTCCGGAATTGCATAGTATCTTCTGTAATAAAGGTAGATACTACACTGATTAAGGCATTTTTATCAAATAATCCGAAGTGAATGCCCTCAAAATCATTGGCCAATTTTACATCTTCTAAGCTCCAATTGGGGTACATGACCACTTGGCGTAGAGGCCAAGTGAGCTCGGGAGTTATTTGCTCTATGCTTGCCAAGGATTTATAAAGGAATGTTGCCGTGTTTTTTACGCGGATTGTTTACCACTTTGTTTTCTAGCATGGCAAAGGCCTTAATTAATTTGCTGCGTGTTTCTGATGGTGCAATAACTTCGTCAACAAAACCACGTTCGGCAGCTCGGTAAGGGTTTGCAAATAAATCGGAATACTCTTTTTCTTTCTCCAACCATTTGTCTGAAGGATTTTCGGCCGAGTTAATCTCCTTTTTGAAAATAATTTCTGCTGCTCCTTTTGCGCCCATTACGGCAATTTCGGCACTAGGCCAAGCGTAATTCATATCGGCTCCAATGTGTTTAGAATTCATTACGCAATAGGCACCGCCATAAGCCTTGCGGGTAATTACGGTAATTTTGGGCACAGTGGCTTCGCAAAAGGCGTATAATAACTTAGCGCCATTGGTAATAATGCCGTTCCATTCTTGGTCGGTGCCCGGTAAAAAGCCTGGAACATCTTCTAAAACCAATAGCGGAATATTGAAACTATCGCAAAAACGCACAAAACGAGCACTTTTTACAGAGGCATGGTTATCTAACACGCCGGCTAAAAAGGCAGGTTGATTGGCTACAATGCCAATACTCTTGCCGGCCAATCGGGCAAAGCCCACTACAATATTTTCGGCGTATTCTTTATGTATTTCTAGGAAAGAGTCTTCGTCGGCTAATTCGCTAATAATATCCCGTACATCATAAGGCTGAAAAGCGTTTTCGGGCATCAACTCATTTAAGCTAGGGCGATTTTCATTACCTGCCTCGTAAGGAATGGCCGGTGCTTGCTCTTCGCAATTTTGCGGCATGTAGCTCAGCAATTTTTTAACGTGATTAATGGCATCCAACTCATTGGCACAAGCAAAATGGGTAACCCCCGATTTGCTGGCATGCGTAGCTGCTCCACCCAATTCTTCGGCGCTAACTTCTTCGTGGGTAACGGTTTTTACCACGTTGGGGCCTGTTACAAACATGTACGAAGTATTTTCTACCATCAAAATAAAATCGGTAATGGCCGGAGAATATACCGCACCGCCAGCACAAGGGCCCATAATTGCCGATAGTTGCGGCACTACGCCCGAAGCTTGAGTATTACGGTAAAATATATCGGCATAACCACCTAAGGAAACTACACCTTCTTGTATACGGGCACCGCCCGAATCGTTTAAACCAATTATTGGAGCTCCATTGGTCATAGCCATTTCCATTATTTTGCAAATTTTCTCCGATTGGGTTTCCGATAAAGATCCGCCAAAAACGGTAAAATCTTGAGAATATACATACACCAAGCGTCCATTAATGTTCCCATAGCCAGTTACCACACCATCGCCATCGTATTTTTCTTTTTCCATTCCAAAATCGGTGGAACGGTGGCTTACAAATAGGCCAATTTCTTCAAAAGAGCCTTCGTCTAATAAGAAATGTAAGCGTTCGCGGGCAGTAAGTTTCCCTTTTTTATGCTGACTTTCTAAACGGGCCTCTCCACCACCTAATTTGGCTTTTTCTCGTTTTTGGTATAAGTGTTTTATCTTATTGTTCAAAGTAGTATTATGTTTAAGTGGTTAAAAATACAAAATGTATGGGATGTATTGAACATAGAATGCATCTTATCTTTTTGAAAAATTAATGTTCAATTCCCATAAATAATCCACAAATTTGCTTAATTCTTGTTATAGAATAACGATGAAAAAACCACAACATACCTACGAGGAGCTTTTGCAAGGAAATAGAGATTGGGTAGCTAAACAAATGGCAGCCGATCCTGATTTTTTTACCAAATTGGCGAAAGGGCAAAATCCAGATGTATTGTGGATTGGTTGTTCCGATAGTCGGGTGCCGGCAAACGAAGTTACCAATTCTAAGCCTGGAGAGGTTTTTGTACACCGTAACATTGCCAATATGTGTGTGCACTCGGATATGAATATGTTGAGTGTGCTCGATTATGCGGTGAATGTGTTAAAAGTAAAACACGTAATTGTAGCCGGACACTATAATTGTGGGGGTATTGCCGCTGCATTAAGTAGTCAACAATTTGGCTTAATTGATAATTGGTTGCGTCATATAAAAGATGTGTACCGTATGCACAGCGATGAATTGGATAAAATTGAAAATGAAGCAGATAAAATTAACCGCTTGGTAGAACTAAACGTGGTAGAACAAGTATACAATTTATGCAAAACTACCATTGTGCAAAATGCTTGGAAAAAACGTGCCGATTTAGAAGTACATGGTTGGGTAATTCAATTGGATAGCGGCTTTGTAAAAGATTTAAACGTATCGGTGAGTAATGCCGATAATTTGGGTAAAGTATTTTCCTTAAATAAGTTAGATGAATGAGTGTAATCTTTAGTCTATAAAAAAGCCCTCCCGTAATTTCGGGAGGGCTTTTTTGTTGATTATTCTTCAGCTAAAAATGGATAGCGGTAATCTTTCGGTGGATCGAAGGTTTCTTTAATAGTTCGTGGAGATACCCAACGCAATAGGTTAATCATCGAGCCTGCTTTATCGTTGGTGCCCGAACCTCTAGCACCTCCAAAAGGTTGCTGACCTACTACAGCTCCAGTACATTTATCGTTAAGGTAGAAGTTACCTGCTGCATTGCGTAAAGCAATGGTGGCTTGTTCCAGTACATAACGGTCTTGTGCCAATATCGCTCCAGTTAGGGCATAACTAGAGGTGGTATCAATCAGTTCCAATGTTTTTTCGAAATCGCTATCCTCATATACAAAAAGAGTAAGTACCGGCCCGAAGAGTTCTTCGCACATGGTTACATATTTTGGATCTTTAGCTACAATAATGGTTGGTTCAATAAAGTAGCCTTTAGATTTATCGTAGTTGCCGCCAGAAATAATTTCTACATTGTTGTCTTTTTTAGCAGCATCAATGTAAGCAGCCAATTTATCGAACGATTTTTCATCGATAACGGCATTAACGAAATTGCTAAAGTCTTCGGTAGGACCAACTTTTAAGGTAGCCAAATCGCGAACGAGTAGTTTTTTTAATTCAGGCCAAACAGATTTGGCTATGTATGCTCTCGATGCAGCCGAACATTTTTGACCTTGATATTCAAAAGCACCACGAACAAGGGCCGTATTGGCTGCTTCTACATCGGCAGAGCCATGTACTAAAATGAAATCTTTACCACCGGTTTCGCCTACAATACGTGGGTAGGTTTTATATTGATGAATATTGTTTCCGATAGTTTTCCAGATATTTTGAAATACGGATGTAGAGCCGGTAAAGTGGATGCCTGCAAAATCGGGGTGTTTAAAAATAACATCGCCTGCATCGGGGCCCGAAACGAATACCATATTGATAACACCATCGGGTAAGCCTGCTTCACGGAAAATTTCCATTAACACGTTGGCCGAATAAATTTGGGTATTGGCCGGTTTCCACACCACCACATTACCCATCATGGCGGCTGATGCCGGCAAATTGGCTGCAATAGCGGTAAAGTTGAATGGTGTTAAGGCAAATACAAATCCCTCTAATGGACGTTGCTCTAATCTATTCCAGGTTCCTCTAGAGGAAACCGGAGGTTGTTGCTGGTAAATTTCTGCCATGTATTTTACGTTGAAACGTAAAAAGTCGATTAATTCGCAAGAAGCATCAATTTCTGCTTGAAATGCATTTTTAGATTGCGCCAACATGGTGGCTGCATTCAATTTTGCACGGTATGGGCCTGCAATTAAATCGGCTGCTTTTAAGAAAATAGCAGCACGTTGCTCCCAAGCCAAACGCTCCCAATTAGCTTTGGCCGCTAAAGCTGCCTTTATAGCTGCTTCTACATGGCTTTTATCGCCTTGGCTAAAATGGCCTAAAATATGTTGGTGGTCATGCGGCGGACGCATAGTCACTTTTTTATCCGTATGTACTTCTTTTCCACCAATAAACATGGGTACGTCTACAGTGGTAGCACGGGCATCGGCCAATGCTTTTTTTAGTTGGGTACGTTCGGTACTGCCTGGGGCATAGGGCAGAATAGCCTCGTTTACCGGAGTAGGAACATTAAAAAATCCTTTTAGCATAATGTGGTTATTGATATAACCAAAGATATGATTTTGTAGTCTAATTTCGAGTCGATATCTAAGGCATTCGCAGGGTTTTTGTTTTGTAAATTGTAAATTAGCCCTTTATGCTACTGAAGCTTATCCGATTGCTACTTTTTCCTATTTCTATCCTATACGGGGTAGGGGTTTATTTGCGTAATCTCTTATTTGATTGTGGCTTGTTTAAATCTACCAAATTTACTATTCCGGTACTTGTTATTGGCAATATTACTGTGGGAGGATCGGGCAAAAGCCCAATGACTGAATACTTGCTTAAACTTTTGAAAAATGAGCGGAGAGTTGCTGTATTAAGTAGAGGATATGGCAGAAAAACAACAGGTTTTAAATTAGTAGAAACGGATAGTACAGCTGCTGAAGTAGGCGACGAGCCTATGCAGTTTAAACAACATTTCCCGGCATTAACGGTAGCCGTTTGCGAAGATCGAGTAGTGGGAATGCACCAATTGGTAGCAGATCATGACGTGGTTATATTAGACGATGCCTATCAACACCGCTGGCTGAAAGCAAGTTTGAGTATTTTGCTTTTAGAATATAGCGCTCTGCAAAAAGTAGATTTTTTATTGCCTACGGGTAATTTAAGAGAGCCCCGTTCAGCCACTAAACGGGCTGATATACTCGTTGTGACCAAAGCCCCTCAAAACTTAACATCTGCAGAAAAAGCCGAACTGGTTAAACGCATAAAACCTCAAGTACACCAAGCCATATTTTTCTCATATTTAAGCTATGACAATTTACTATATGTTGCAGATGGAAGTGCACGAGTTTTAACTAGTATTAATGAATATACGCAGATATTTTTGCTTACGGGTATTGCCAATGCCAAGCCACTTTTAGCCGAGTTAAAACGGTATACGGTACAAGTAAAGCACTATGAATATCCAGATCATTATAATTTTAGTGTAGCAGATATAGAAAAAATCACTCAAGAATATCAGGACTGTGAAGCTGCCGATAAGCTCATTATTACTACCGAAAAAGATGCACAAAGGTTAAAAAGCTGTATTTTTGCATCTTCTTTAGCCAATACCGCTTTATATGTATTACCGGTAGAAACGGCTTTTGCCGAAGAAGATAAAATGAATTTCGACCATTTAATATACACCCATGTCAGACAATAGTGAGCGTACGGCAGCCTTTTTGCAGAAAAAAATAGGCGATTTTAAGCCAGAGATTGGCATTGTGCTAGGCACTGGTTTAGGTGCTTTGGTAAACGATATAGAAATTGCTTTTCAATTCCCATATGCCAATATCCCCGATTTTCCAATTTCTACCTTAGAGTTTCATTCAGGAAAACTCATATTTGGAACGCTAGCAGGTAAGAAAGTGGTAGCCATGCAAGGCCGCTTACACTATTATGAAGGCTACGATATGAAACGGATTACCTTTCCAATTCGGGTAATGAAATTATTGGGCATAGCGTATTTGTTTGTTTCAAATGCTAGTGGCTCTTTAAACCCCGATTTTAAAAAAGGCAGTTTAATGGTAATAGCCGACCATATTAATAAACAACCCGATAATCCATTAAGAGGGCGTAACGAAGACCATTTTGGTCCGAGATTCCCGGATATGAGCGAACCCTATCATCCGAAATTAAGATCCATGGCTTTAGAAATTGCGAAGCAAAAAGGAGTTACTTGCCACGAAGGGGTATACGTTTCGGTAGCTGGACCTAATTTAGAAACCAAAGCAGAGTATAAGTACTTGCGTTTAATTGGTGGCGATGCTGTTGGTATGAGTACCGTACCCGAGGTTATTGTGGCCAACCATATGGGCTTACCAGTTTTTGCTATTTCGGTATTAACCGATGAGGGTTTTCCTGAGAATTTACAGCCCGTATCTTTAGAAGAAATTATTCAAACTGCCGCCAAAGCCGAGCCGAATTTAACGGTAATATTTAAAGAAATGTTAAGCCGGTTATGATCAAAATTCGGATTCTCTTCATCTTTCTATGTACTTTTTCCATGCTTGGTTTGCGTGCGCAAACATTAAAAAATGCAATCGGGAACGGTACGGGTGGTGGTCCACAAAAATCGGGGGCAAGTGTCAGTTTAGATTCCCTGCGTAAACGAGAAGAATCTAGAAAAGATAGCGTGGTTTTTACCGCTAAATATATCCGTTTTACCAATTTGCGTATGCTCAATGATAGTTTACGTACCGAACAATTAGACACCAGTTTGGTGAATTTTCAGCATTATAGTCCTACCGATAAACCCGATAAACCGGCTATTCATTTGGGCGGTGCAGGTTTGGCTGCCCGTGATTTACTTTTTGAACCTACCAAAACCATTGGCTTTCAAACCGGATTTCATTCACTAGATAGATTTATGTTGCGAAGCGATTCGGTACGTTATTACATTGCCCGAGCACCCTATACCGAATTGTATTATGTAAGCGGAAAAGATGTAGAGCAAACCTTTAGAGTAACCCACACCCAAAATATTAAACCTAACTGGAATGTAGGTTTTAATTACAACCGCATTGGCGGAACCGGATTGTATAAAAATCAAGATGTAAGCCATTTAAATGCAGCCATTTTTACCTGGTACAGAGGTCCTAAAAACCATTACCAAGTAATGGCTCATGCCTTATTTAACAACATTACCTCTGGCGAAAACGGTTCGCCGGAACGTGAAGATATATTTGATACCCCTGCGGCTTTTTCTAGAGATGCCGAATTTGTGCGTTTAAGTGCCGAAGGTGCAAACAGGCCGCAACAAATTTGGAGAGAGAACACCTTGTTTGTAAAACAAATTTACGATTTGGGTAAAAAAGATAGTTTAAAATCCGGAGGCTTACCTACCCAGCGTTTTGCTTATTCGTTTAGTTACAGCAAAAACAGGGTCAAGTTTTTTAGAAACGAAGCCGATGAGCTGAATGTATTTCCACACCTGCAGCCCGAAACCATTACCACGACTAACGATACGACCGAGTTGAAACACTTGAGCCAAGAATTTAGTTATAGTTTTTACTTAAGAGGCCGATCGGTAAGTTTTTTGCGCAACGAGTTGCGTTTAACATTGGCGGCCCAGCACGATTCGTATACCTATACCCAAATGGGAGCGGAGCAAAAAAATCAGAATGTAACCCTAAAAGGTGGCTTGGGTTATCGCTTTAACGAGCGTTTATTACTTAGCGGACAGCTTAACCAAATTATACAAGGTAGCCAAGCCGGCGATTATTTATACGATGCCCAATTGGCCATTTTATTGAGTAAAAAAGTCGGTAAAATTACGGCATCTGCCTATTTGCAAAACAAATCTCCGGAACAGTTATATAACCAGGTGAACTACCAATACCACCAATGGTCTAACAATTTTAAGCGTACGGGTACCACCAATTTGGCTTTTAGGTACGAAAATACGCCCTTACGTTTTGTAGCACAAGCCGCTTTTTATAGCTTAACCGATTATTTATATTACCGAGAAACAGCTACCCCACGACTCATTGAACCCGTGCAAAATTCTGCGGCTATTCCATTGCTTAAATTATCTGTTGGCAAACAAATTACGCTTGGTAAATTTAATTTAGAGCAATTGGTGGTCTATCAAAAAACAACATCTGAAGCCATTTTGCAAACACCAGCCTGGTATTCGAATACCAGTTTTTATTACGATTGCCGTATTTTTAAGGTGTTACACGCCAATATTGGCTTTGATGTGAAGTACCATATGGCCTTCAATAATCCAGGATATGCGCCTAATGTGAGTCAGTTTTATCAATTGAATACCCCTATTCAATATAAAACCTATCCGGTGGTAGATGTATTTATTAGAGCCAATTTGCGTAGAGCCAATTTATTCTTAAAAATGGATCACATGAGCCAAGGCTGGTCGGCCGACGGCTATTATACCGTACAAAATTACCCGATGCAAGACAGAATGATGAAGTTTGGCTTGAGTTGGAAATTCTACAACTAGCATATCAATCAAAATAGTATCTTAGCGACCTAAATATGATGAGTAAAGCAATAATTAAAACCGAAAAAGGCGATATGACCGTAGCGTTCTACGATCAAGACGCCCCAAACACTGTAGCTAATTTTTTAAAATTGGCTGAATCAGGATTTTATAACAACGTAACTTTTCACCGTGTACTTCCGAATTTCGTGGTTCAGGGTGGCGATCCAACGGGTACCGGTGCCGGTGGCCCAGGCTACAAAATTGACTGTGAGTTGGCTGGCGAAAACCAATACCACGATAGGGGCGTATTGTCTATGGCCCATGCAGGTAGAAATACCGGTGGTTCGCAGTTTTTCATCTGTCATAGCCGTGATAATACCGCCCACCTAGACCGCAACCATACTTGTTTTGGTAAAGTGGTAGAAGGGGTAGATGTAGTTGATGATATCCGCGAAGGAGATAAAATTTTAGGAATAGAGATTGTAGCAGAATAAAGAGCGTATGAACTTAAGAGGAATAGTTTCCGTATCGGGCAAACCGGGCTTGTTTAAGCTAATTGGTCAGAATAAAACAGGTTTTATTTTAGAAAGCCTTGACGGATTAAAAACCAAAGCCATTGTAAATATGGCCAATGCCAAATTAGCGTCTTTGGAAGATATTACCATTTTTGGTGAAGACGATGATTTGAAATTGATTGACATTTTTGAGCGCATGAAAAAAATTACGGCCATTCCGGATGCCAAAGCAGATGGACAAGCCTTGAAAACTTTTTTTAAAGAAGCCGCTCCTAAACACGACGACGAACGGGTATACAGTTCGGATATCAAAAAAATCATCAATTGGTTTAGCATCATTAAAGGCTTACCCATTTTTAACGAAAAAGCACCCGAGCCACTAGATCCAGAGGCTCCAGCGGTAAAAGAAGTAGCCAAAAAAGCAGAAGTCAAATCGGTAGAGGCCAAAAAGCCAAGCAAGGCGGTAGCAACTACCAAACGTACTTCGTCTAAAGCGAAATAGATTTCTACATCTTTGTAAAAAGCCCTCCCGAATTTCGGGAGGGCTTTTTTTATTTTTTATAGGTGGTGGTAAGGTTCGCCTCGGAGAATGCTAAATGCTCGGTAAAGCTGTTCGGTAAAGAACAGGCGCACCATTTGATGCGAAAAGGTGAGTTTAGAAAGGGATAATTTAAGATTTGCCCGCTCGTACACACTGGCATGAAATCCGTAGGGCCCACCAATTACAAAAACCACGTGTGCGGTACTTTGGTTCATCCATTTGTTTAGTTCTTTACTAAACTGAACAGAATCAAGTTCTTTGCCATTTTCATCGAGTAAAACCACAAAATCACTTGGGCTAATTTTTGCCAAAATAAGCTCGGCCTCTTTTTGTTTTTGTTGTTCAAAAGAGAGGTTTTTGCTGTTCTTTAAATCGGGAATTTCTGTGCGTTGGTACTTGCAATAATGTTGCAAACGATTTTCGTAAATACGAATGCCTTCTTGCAAATATGCTTCGGTAGTTTTACTGATGCAAAGAAGACTGATTTTCATGGTTAAGAGGTATAAAAAATGGCGGCACGCATGCGTGCCGCCATGTATGTTGAGAAATTAAGCTCTCATCATATTTAAGGCACCACCTGCTTTAAACCACTCAATTTGTTGAGCGTTGTAGGTATGGTTTACACTAATTTCCTCTTTAGAACCATCTTGGTGGTGTAATACCAAGGTTAATGGTTTTTCTGGAGCAAAAGCAGTTAGGCCTACAATATCGATTTGATCGTCTTCTAAAATTTTATCGTAATCAGCGGTGTTGGCAAAAGTTAAGGCCAACATGCCTTGTTTTTTCAAATTGGTTTCGTGGATACGGGCAAAAGATTTTACCAATACCGCACGTACCCCTAAGTGACGTGGTTCCATGGCTGCGTGCTCACGAGAAGAGCCTTCGCCATAGTTTTCATCACCCACAACAATACTACCAATACCAGCAGCTTTGTATGCACGTTGCGTAGCCGGAACTGGTCCGTATTCGCCTGTTAATTGGTTTTTAACGGTATCGGTTTTTTCGTTAAAATAGTTTACCGCCCCAATAAGCATGTTGTTTGAAATGTTGTCTAAATGACCACGGAATTTTAACCAGGGGCCAGCCATCGAAATATGGTCGGTAGTACATTTTCCTTTGGCTTTAATTAATAATTTAAGGCCGGTAAGGTCGCTACCTTCCCATGCTTTAAACGGATTTAGCAATTGCAAACGGTGCGAAGTTGGTGATACCAATACTTCTACGCCAGAGCCATCGGCAGCAGGAGCTTGGAAGCCTGCATCTTCTACGGCAAAGCCTTTGGTAGGCAATTCATCGCCAACAGGGGGATCTAATTTGACTTGTTCGCCTTTATTATTGGTTAACGTATCGGTTAGTGGGTTAAAATCTAACCTTCCAGCTATTGCAATTGCTGCAACCATTTCTGGCGATGCAACAAATGCACATGTATTTGGATTACCATCTGCTCGTTTAGCAAAATTTCTGTTAAACGAATGCACAATGGTATTTCTTTCTTGTTTTTCGGCACCTACTCTGTCCCACATACCAATACATGGGCCACAAGCGTTAGTGAAAATTGTAGCGTTTAAGTCTTCAAAAACACCCAATAAACCATCTCTGTCTGCAGTGTAACGCACTTGCTCAGATCCTGGGTTGATACCAAAAGATGATTTTGTACCTAAACCTTTATCAATTGCTTGTTTAGCTATAGAAGCTGCTCTTGATAAATCTTCGTAAGAAGAGTTTGTACAAGAACCGATTAAACCCCATTCTACAGTTAGAGGCCAGTCATGTGTAGCAGCAGCAGCTTTCATTTCTGAAACTGGCGTAGCTAAATCTGGTGTAAACGGACCGTTTAAGTGTGGTTCAAGTATTGATAAATTAATTTCAATAACTTGATCAAAATATAATTCTGGGTTTGCGTAAACTTCATCATCACCCGTTAAATGTTCTTTAACTGCATTTGCAGCATCAGCAATATCATTACGGTTGGTAGAACGTAGGTAACGCTCCATAGATTCATCGTAACCAAAAGTTGAGGTTGTTGCACCAATCTCGGCACCCATATTACAAATGGTACCTTTTCCGGTACAAGACATTGCAATAGCACCTTCGCCAAAATATTCAACAATAGCACCGGTACCACCTTTTACGGTTAAAATGCCGGCTACTTTTAAAATCACATCTTTAGGGGCTGTCCAGCCACTTAATTTGCCGGTTAGTTTTACACCAATTAATTTCGGGAATTTAAGCTCCCAGGCTAAGCCTGCCATTACGTCGCAGGCATCGGCACCGCCAACACCAATAGCAATCATACCTAAACCACCCGCATTTACGGTGTGCGAATCGGTTCCAATCATCATTCCACCTGGAAAAGCATAATTTTCTAATACCACTTGGTGGATAATACCTGCACCTGGTTTCCAGAAACCAATACCATATTTATTTGATACAGATGATAGGAAGTCGAAAACTTCTTTGCTTTCGCTACGGGCATGTGGCAAATCTATATCGGCACCGTCTTTAGCTGTAATTAAGTGATCGCAATGTACCGTAGATGGTACCGCTACTTTCGGGCGCCCAGCTTGCATAAATTGCAAAAGAGCCATTTGTGCGGTTGCATCTTGCATGGCTACTCGGTCGGGTGCAAAATCAACGTAATCGTGCCCACGTTTAAAGGCTATATCGGTTTTTTCGTCCCACAAGTGGGCATATAAAATTTTCTCGGTAAGTGTTAAAGGTTTGCCCACAACGGTACGGGCAGCATTTACTCGGCTCTCGAAGTTTTGGTAAACTTTTTTAATCATCTGGATATCAAATGCCATGTTTATTTCTTTTTTAGTTCTAAAATAGACGTCTGCTAAGGTACAAAAAAACCTTTTTTCTTCCACCTTTGGCACACGCTAATTGTTTTGGACATACAAAAAACTTTTTATCTTCGTTCTTTAGTCCAAAAACAACTAATATGAAAAAAGTAACAATTGCTCTATTTCTAGTTTGTATTTCCTTCAGTGGATTATACGCTCAGTTGAGAGTTCAAGGAAAAGTGAACGATGCACAAGGTCAGCCATTGCCTGGCGTGAGTGTATCTGAAAAAGGTTCGGGTAAAGGTACGGCAACCAATGCTAATGGGATTTTTAGCCTCGACTTAAGTGGTAAATCGGCCATTATCCGGTTTTTTATGCTGGGATACCAAGCGCAAGAGTTAGGTGTGCCTGAAGCCAGCAACGGACTGTATGAATTATCCGTTAGCTTAAAAGAAAATTCTACTTCGCTATCCGAAGTTGTGGTGGTGGGCTCTCGTAGTTTACGTAGAAGCGCTACCGAAACCGCCGTGCCGATAGATATTATCGACATGAAAAGTGTGATTAAACAAACCGGTAAATTAGAATTAAACCGCTTATTAGAATATGCGGCTCCTTCTTTTAATGCCAATAAGCAAACCGGTTCCGATGGTGCCGATCATATTGATCCGGCTACTATTCGCGGTTTAGGTCCCGATCAAACTTTGGTGTTAATCAACGGGAAACGTCGCCATCAATCTTCATTAATTAATTTATTTGGTACCCGTGGCCGTGGAAATACCGGTACCGATTTAAATGCTATTCCGGTTTCTACCATAGATCATGTGGAGATATTGCGTGATGGTGCCTCGGCCCAATATGGTTCTGATGCCATTGCCGGCGTAGTAAATATTGTGTTAAAAAAAAATGTAAATGAGTTTACTGGCTTTGTAAATACGGGTGCTTATAGTTCGCCCAAATTTGGCGAAAAGAAATTTGATGGCATTAGTTCTCAATTTGGTGGAAATTATGGCATTCAGGTTGGTGAAAAGGGCTTCGTAAATTTCTCTATGAATTATTTAAATGCGCAAAAAACCAGAAGAGTGCCTACACCCGATCCGGCTACTCCAGATATTTACCGTCGTCAGTTTGGCGATGCCTCTGGTCGTGATTTCGGTACTTTTGTGAACGCTTCTTTACCGGTGAGCAAAGAGACGGAGGTTTATGCTTTTGGCGGATATAGCAATCGTTTTACCGATGCCTTTGCCTGGAGCCGCTATGCAGGTGCTCCTAATAACGTTGATGCCATTTATCCTAACGGATTCGATCCGCATATTCAATCGCAGATTGATGATAAATCCATTTCAACAGGTATTCGTACCAAGTCAAATGGGTGGGATATAGATTTCAATAATACCTTTGGCAGCAACCGCATGCACTATTTTGTTGACGGTACTAACAATGCAAGTTTAGGTGTACAAACCCCTACTTTTTTTGATGCAGGTGGTTTTCAGTTCACTCAAAACACCACGGGTTTAAACTTTAGTAAACTCTTTGATAAAGTGGCTTCGGGTTTAAACGTAGCTTTTGGAACAGAGTACAGGATAGATCGGTATGAGATTTTTGCTGGAGAAGAGGGCTCATATAAAGATTATACTCCAGCAGGTAATACTCCAGGAGGCTCTCAGGGTTTTCCGGGTTTTCAGCCCCGTAATGAAGTCAATGTGAGTCGTAGTAATTTGGCAGCTTATACTGATGTGGAATTGGATGTAACTAAACAGTATTTGGTTACTGCGGCACTGCGTTTTGAAAATTACTCAGATTTCGGTAGTACACTCAATGGTAAATTAGCCATGCGTTATAAATTTTCTAACGCTTTTAACCTACGCGGATCGGTAAGTACGGGTTTCCGTGCGCCATCATTACAGCAAACCTATTTCAATACCACCTTTACAAACTTTGTGGCTGGTCAGCCTAAAGAGGTATTGTTGGCAGGTAACTTGAGTAGCCTTACCCGTACCCTGGGTATTCCTAAATTAACCCAAGAAAATGCAGTAAATAGCAGTTTAGGTTTTACTTTGAAACCACTTAATAACTTGACTTTAACCGTAGATGCGTATCAAATTAGTATAAAGAACCGTATCGTATTAACGGGTTATTTTACGGATAGTGATCCAGTTATTGGTTTAGATTTGCAGAATTTGGGTGTAACGCAAGCCCAATTTTTTACCAATGCAATCGATAGCCGTAATCGCGGGATAGATATCAACCTAAGCCATGACGCCACTTTAGGTACTGGAAGATTGGTAACCACTTTAGCTGCCAACTTCAGTAAAATGGATATTCAGAAAATTAAAACCAACACCAAGTTAGCCGGTAAAGAAGCTATTTATTTTGGCCCTAGAGAACAAGCTTTCGTAAAAGCCTCTGCACCGCCAAGTAAAATGAATTTGAGCTTCGATTATTCGAACAAGAATTTTACCGGTTCTGTACGTTTGGTGCGCTTTGGAGAAATTTCGTTTATCGGTTATGATGATTTAGCTCAGTTTTATACCCCAAAAATCACCACCGATTTGTCTCTAGGTTATAAGTTGAGTAAAAGCTTGAGCCTCAACTTAGGTGCTGATAATGTATTAGATGTGTACCCTGATAGGCAAAACCAAAGTGCTACCGAAGCCGGTGGCTCTTGGGATTCGGTACAAATGAATTATAATGGACGTCGTTTCTTTGCCCGTTTAGGCATGACTTTCTAAGTAAATTTTCTGAAGAGAAAAAAGGCTACCAGGTGCAAAACTGGTAGCCTTTTTTTGTCCAGTATTCCAAAGCACGAGGTAAGGAATATTCTAAACGTTCTTGCGCTCTTAAACTATCGTGAAATACCACAATAGCGCCATTATCGGTGGCTTTTATTACTCTTTTTAAACAATTTTCAGGTTTTAATTTTGGGTGATAATCATGGCTTAAGATATCCCACATAATAATTTTTAGCGCAGGTTTGTATGCCCGTAATTGCTTTATTTGTGCGTTTGTAATTCTGCCATAAGGGGGCCTAAACAAATTAGAGGGTACTAATTGTTCACATTGTTTAAATTCTTCTAAATAGGTTTTACTATCTGTTTTCCAACCGTTTACATGATGGAAAGTATGGTTCCCCACGGCATGCCCATCAGCTAGAATCTGTTCAAAAATTTCGGAATGTTTACGCACATTATCGCCAATGCAAAAAAATGTGGCTTTCGCTTCGAACTTTTTTAAGGTTTTTAAAACAAAAGGTGTAACAATAGGTATAGGCCCGTCGTCAAAGGTGAGGTAAATGCATTTATCCGTACGGTTTTCGTGCCAAGTTAAACTTGGATAGAGATAGGAAAGCCAAGATGGTGTTTTTACCGGATACATTCTTTGTTCAATTTGCGTACGAAGATAAAACATGTATTGCTAATTTTTTAGAAGCACCCACTATGAATTTAAAATCTAGTTCCTTGTTTTTGGTTTTCATGCTAGTCTGCGGGCTTAGTAGGGGCCAAGCACAAGAGAAAATTACCTTAGAGCAAGCGATAAATTTGGCGCTCACCAATAATATCCAACTAAAGCAAGCTAAGTTAAATGTAGCCTTAACTGCAGAAGAGTACAAACAATCTAAGTGGGCCCTCACACCAAGCTTAAATGCGAATAGTAATTTGAATTATAGCTTAGGTCGTAGTTTTGATCAGCTTTCTGGCCAAGCCTTCGATCAGAGTGTAACTTCGGGTAACGGAAGTTTAAGTTCTTCGGTTGTGTTATTTCAGGGCTTTCAGCGTATCAACCAAATTTCGCAAAACAAATATTTATTAGCTGCAGATAAAAGTAATGCCGAAAAAGCCAAAAACGATTTAATTCTGAACGTTGTAAGTTCGTATTTACAAGTATTAAATGCCCAAGATTTGGTAGAAACTGCTAAGCAGCAAGTAACCTTTGCTAGTATGCAACTAGATCGCGAACAAAAATTATTTGATGTGGGCAATAAAACTTTAGCTGACCTATCGCAAGCAAAGGCACAATTTGCTACTGCTGATTTAAACTTAACCAATGCCCAAAACCAATCGGATTTAGCGTTTTTGAATTTGGCGCAACTCTTAGAACGTGATCCGGGTAGCCCATTTGAGGTAGAAAAACCACTAGTTGATGCACTTAAAGCATCTGAAAATACCTACGAAGCCAATGCGGTTTACCAAACGGCTTTGGCAACTTATCCGGATATTAAATTAGCTGAATACCGAACCTTAGCTGCCAAAAAAGGAGTTTCAGTGGCTAGAGGTGGATTTTCTCCACGTATCAGTTTTGGAGGTAATTTAAGTACGGGTTATTCTAGCGGAAGAATCCAGTTAATATCTGGCAGTAATCCGCCTGCATTTGAAAAGATACCTTTAAACGACCAACTAAGTAGCAACTATAGCCGAGGTGTGGGTATGAGCTTAAGCATTCCTCTTTGGAATGGTAACCAAGCTCGTAGTGTGGTCAATAGAGCTAAAATCTCGTATCAAAATGCTACTCTTTCTGAGCAATTGGCCAAAAACAACTTAAATAAAGTAATTAACCAAGCTTTGTATGATTTAAAAGCCGCTAAAAAGCGTTTCGAGTCTACTCAGAGCGCCTATAATTCATCAAAAGAAGCTTTTAATGTAGTAGAACAGCGCTATACTGTGGGCTTGGTAAATACCCTAGATTATTACCAAACACAAGTAAATTTAAACAAAGCAGCTTTTGATGTCATTCAGGCTAAATATGACTTATTATTTAAAACCAAGGTGATAGATTTCTACTTGGGTAAACCCATTAATTTTTAATAACACCAACATCCATACAACATGGCACAGAAAAAAAACACGTTAAAATATGTATTGATAGGCCTTGGGGTCTTATTGGTAATTGCCGTAGC
>Ga0209107_10000183_pt1 | contig 37187 bp, 34 predicted proteins | sample LakErihyJuly2011_2_FD_187460 | JGI IMG/M metagenome (GOLD analysis project Ga0209107, IMG submission 187460) | Freshwater microbial communities from dead zone in Lake Erie, Canada - CCB hypolimnion July 2011 (SPAdes) (version 2) | ecosystem: Environmental > Aquatic > Freshwater > Lentic >...
TTTTAAATTATACTAACCAATTTTTTTAAAAAAATACTTTTTTATTTTGAGTACATAACTTTTTTATTTTAGAAATTTATAAAAATATTTTAAAAGTTTTGAAAAATAAAAGTTATGTACTCAATTTATTCTTTCATATTTTATTTTTTCTTGGTTCCTCTAAAATATTGTAAAATAAATAATATTAGTAAATATAGATAAATAAAAATAATGGACGACGAACGCATAATCACTATAGACAGATTCTTTTCAATTTGGATTTTCCTTTATACAATCCTATATTTCCTCGGTATCTTTCCATATAATCCTGTAATACTCATTAGCATCGCTTTAACATTCTTCATATTCTCTCTATTTATTATAATCCCGCGATTGAACCAGCGCTCTCTTTTAATATATTATATTACAATCAATACGATAGGTAAGATAATCCCCTTATTTATCATAATGAATCGCAAAATAACAATATATGATATTATATTTACAATATCCCTTATTCTATTGTATGTCGCCTACATGTTTATTGTAAAAGAAGATATTTTCTATGTATATACAGATTATATAGAGTTCATAATAGACCGCGATAGAGCGCGAGAAGGCGCTATTTATCACGAAATAAGCAAGATATTCGCTGACTTATTCTGAACCATCATCATCTAACTTTAATTAAATTTTAGGTTTTATAAACTATAGTATTTATTAAAAATCACATCATCTTTAGTTATAGTGTCAATTAATCCATATATTATTTGTTGAAATATTTGATGTATCAAAATATTTTTATTATTTATTATGACAAATAAAAATTTAGTTAATTTACCATATTTAATATCATATTTATAATTTGTATATTTACCATCTGTTAATTTATAATATTTTACATCATTGCCTACTATCGCTATTCCATTTGAATAAAAACTATTAATATAGTTTTCAACAAACTTAATCCCGTTTTTATAGTTTTCGTCGTCAATATCTGGTGGATTTTCAATATTAGTTACTTGTTCATTTATATCTTTGAAAAATTTTTTAATAAAACCATGTAATAAATTTTTAAATAATTTTTCTAATCTTTCCTTTTTGTTTTCATTGTATTCTGCCGAGATTAATTTATTGTTTTGGTTTGCAATAGTTAATAAACATCTGTTTGATAATTCATTTATTATTTTAATTCTATTGGTTTGTTCTGTCGTAGGATTTGTTATATCATATGAACTAATTGCTTTACATCCTTCAATTGTTTTTAAATTCAAACAACTATCTAACATGTTGCCTGATTTTAAATCATCTTTTAATCCGATAAATTTTTTTTTAGACATTTGTACTGCACTTTCTAATACTGGCGCTGGTGCTGGTTCTATTAATGCTGCTGCTGCTGTTGCTTGTTCTGTTGCTTGTACATCTTGTGCTGAAGTTACATCGTTACCCTTCTTTTTTCTTAAAAAATCAAGCATACCACCGCCTCTTTTCTTTGGTTCTGTTAATGCTTCTGGTGTTGTTGTTGTTACTGTTTCCGCTATCTCTATATTCCTTCTTCTCAATTTGGAAATTCCTGCGGTCCCCACCCCTCCTTCCTCCTTTTTAATAGTTTTTCTCTTCATTAATATATCTACTTATATATAAATAATATAAAATATAAGCATAATAGTACTAATTAAGCAAAAATTGATACGATTTATATAATTCCTTTGTAAATAAATAATGTCTTCTTTCTCGTATGAGTATGAAAAGTATTTATGTGACGCTAATAGCGTTAAGGATATGGTACTTAAATATGGAGTAGCGATATGTCCTATATTAGATGATAATGAATGTGATAATATGATTAAAAATAAATGGGATATATTAGAAAAATTAACTGAAAAATTTGAAGTACCTATTGACAGGGATAATAAAGCGACTTACAAACAGATTATTGAATTATTTCCAAATCATAAAATGTTGATACAGCATTGGAAAATAGGGCATTCTAAATTGGTTTGGGAAGTAAGACAAAACAAAAAAGTAATAGATGTTTATAAAAAGATTTGGAACACTGAAGATTTGATTGTTAGTTTTGATGGCGCGAGTATCTATATTTTAGATAAACCTACACGAGAGTCTAATTCGTGGTTTCACGTGGATCAAAGTTATACGAGAAATAATTTTGAATGTATCCAAAGTTGGATTAATGGTTATGATACAAAAGAAGGCGACGCTACTCTAGTTATATTAGAAAATAGTAATAAGTATCATGAAGATTTTCAGAAAGAGTTCAATATAACTGATAAAAAAGATTGGTATAAATTGAATAGCGAAGAGCAATACAAATTCTATATTAATAAAGGATGTCGTGAAGTTGCTATTAAGTGTCCTCGTGGTTATGGTGTTTTCTGGGATAGTAGAACATTACATTATGGAAATCCTGTACAAAAAACTGCGAATGACGATTATAATTATAGATGTGTCGTATATATATGTATGGTTCCTAGAAATTTTGCTAAAAAGAAAGATTTGGAAAAAAGATTAAAGATATTTAATGAATTGAGAATGACATCTCATTGGCCGCATAAACCTAAATTGTTCCCTAAAAATCCTCAAACATATGGAAAAGAGATTAAAAAAATTGCTGACATTACTATGGAAGAAGTTAGCGAATATATTACAATTGAAGGTATGAATTTAATCTAATTAGGAATGTAATCTTATCCAAAAAATATAAAAAATATAAAAATATATAATATACCTATTCTAATTATCTAATTATCTAATTATCTATCTATTTTTTACTCTGCCTTCTTGGTGGTCTTCTTTGCCTTTTTGGGTTTCTTTTCCTTTTCCTCATCTTCTTTAGGCAGTTCCTTTTCCTCCTCCTTGTCTTCGTCAGATGGTACCTCCTTATCCTCCTTGTCCTCCTCCTTATCTACTAGAGTCGCCTTGAACTTGTTCCATTCTTCGGCGAGTTTAGTAAATCTTTCGGTGTTCGAGAGTTCGGGAAACTCTTCCTTAATCCTATCCTGATTATCCTTGATGAACTGCTGATACTTGTTGAGCGGCTTCTTGGGTTTCTCGTTGCCATCCTCGTCAAGATTATCCTTCTTCTTCTTCTTGTCGTTCTTCTTCTTTTCGGCATTCTCAATTTTCTCCTTCTTCATTTCATCCTTGAGTTCCTTCATAATATTCTTGAAATACTCATCGATTTCCTTCTTCGTGTTGAGTTCATCGGGCATATCCATCATGCGCTCCTTGAGAGCAACGGCGAAAGTAGCAGCAGTACCGGCGGCCATTCTTCTTAAACTGTTGTTAGGTGAAACTTGAAACTGCTTTTGAAGACTTGACTATAAGACGCGTAGAGCAACTGGTAAAGCGTAGAGCGTAAAGCGACTGTGGTTTTGACTATGAAAGTAATAATAAGAATCTATCTTGGTGTCAATTTTTATCTAAAAAATTAAAAAATATAACAAATTTATTCTTTAATATAAAAATTGATTATCATATAAACTAATTGTTTATCATATAAACTATATAATATATTATGAGTGCGCAAAATAAAGAATTGAAATTTATAGATTTATTTTGTGGAATCGGAGGATTTCATCAAGCATTAATTAGACATAATTATAAATGTGTTATGGCATGCGATATTGATGAGAAATGTAGAGAAATTTACAAAGAAAATTATGGCATAACACCAGAAAAGGATATTAAAAAGGTAAATGAAAAAACATTACCAGATTTTGATATTCTGTGTGCTGGATTTCCATGTCAATCATATTCAAATGCGGGAAAAAAGGGTAATCTAAATGACCCGCGAGGAACATTATTTGAAGACATATTAAGAATAGCGAATGAGAAAAAACCCATGTTTATGTTTTTAGAAAATGTAAAACATATAAAAAAAATAGACAAAGGGAATACGTTTAATCACATAATTAAAAGAATTAATGAAACAGATTATTATGTTAGCAAAGATGATACTATATTTGAATTATCCCCGCATAATTTAGGTATTCCTCAACAGCGCGAAAGAGTTATTTTTGTTTGTATTCATAAATCTATATATGATAAGAATAAGATTATTAATTTTGAATTACCAAATATACCTATTAACGTTGAAAAAATATTAGAAACCGATAATACACTAACATCTAAATATAAAATCTCGAAAGATGTAGAAAATGTTTTAAACATATGGGACGAAATGATACAGAGATTTGATACCAATGAATCATTGAGTCCTACGATATTATGTAATGAATTTTATAAAAAATATACAGAAGAAGAATTCGAGAAACTGCCATTATGGAAACAAGATTATATTAACAAGAATAAGAATATATATAATAAATATAAGGAACATTGGGACGAATGGTATAGTAAATATAAAGATGTCTTATTAAAAAAAGAAATTAATGGAAAATTAGAATGGCAGGCGGGAAAAAAGAAACGAGAAGATAGTATATGGAATTACTTTATTCAATTGAGGCAATCTGGTATTAGAATTAAGAAAACAAATTATTTCCCCACTTTAGTAGCGATAGTACAGACGCCTATATATGCGAAGGAAAAAAGATATATTACGCCCAGAGAGTGTGCCAGATTACAATCTTTTCCGGAAAACTTCATTATACATAATAATGATAATGTGGCTTATAAACAATTTGGCAATTCTGTTAATGTAGATGTAATTAGTTATATTATAGATTTGACATTGAAATCTTATTGTCTGATATAATCATTAAATAGTTTGTTATAGATAATCAACTTCTACAGTATCTTCTACATAAAAACGCTAGCGTGGACAAGAGCAAAGTACCTTTTTATTTAGTAATATGTAAATGTAATAGATATAGAAGATATAATATGATACAGTTAATATTTATCATATAGATAATATTGATTTTTTTATAAAAAACAATCTTCTTATGCGTATTGTTATAATGAAATGGTAGATATAGTTCTGATATAATTTTCTCTTTGTAGCAATAACTTTCTTTGATAATATCCGAAATCTCGTTTGTATGTACTATAAGACCTCGAATGATATCTTTATTTTTATTTATTATATAAGTATCGAGTAATATTCTAAAAAACCCCGATAAGTGTTTTTGAGATATAATTGAATTATACGCCTTACACTGAACTAGATATATATGACCGTCAATTGTAGTAAATACAATGTCTATTCCGGTATCCAATAGTACATTAGAATTTTTTTTAAATTTATTTCTTCTATACTTACCTTTAATTATATCAAGGTCATTGCGTCGGATTATTCCAGAAATTATCAATAAATATTCGGGAACTTCTTCCCACATGTAAATTTCAGAAATATCATAGTAATCTCTCAATTTTTTTTTAACATACTTTTCATATTCATAACCTTTTACACAATTAAAATTTATATAGCAGTTTTTATTTTCTATATATTCGTATTTAATCATAAAACCATTTACATATATTATAATTCGCTAATTTTTTAAGTAATATGCGCTATATCCATATCAATAATATCCATAATAATATCATAATAATATCCATAATTTCAACAATATATATTATTTTATATTAGTAATTAGAGCAATATAGTGTATAATTATGTCTAATATGTCTAATGCGTCTAGAGCACCCAAGAAACCGACTAGCATACTATCAACTAATATAAAGACTACACTTATGAACACTTTGAATAGGGCGAGAAAAAATATAGAAATGAACAAAGATATATATCTAGATTCTGAACACGAATTATTATGCGAGTATTATAAAAAATATCAAGAGTTATCGAAGCAGTTTCAGAACGAAAAGATTAAAATATCCTATGATACTTTCAAAATAGATAAACATATATTATCTGTAAGTCATGATACTAAAGATGAAATAATATTTAAAGATTACAAGATAAACTATGAAACATTTCATAACAAATATAATAAAAAGTTTATTAATGAATTATATGTTATAACTAATCCGACAGATTACGAGTCGTGGATTGAAGAGCAGAATAGGTTTATTAAAAGCCTGACGCCTGAAGAAATATACACTTTGAGATGTCATACGCACGATGGAGATATAATAGTCAATTATTTTATTAGAAATAATTTTATAATAGATAAGGATATTGATAGAGTTGGATATGAAAATGAAAGGAAATCCACGCTTATAGTTGAAAAAACACAATTCAAATCCAATAGAGATTACATATTGTTTTATTATCAGATTAAGGAGTATTTATTTAACACTAAAAAAGAGATAACTAAATTATCGCGTATTGATTTTGAAAAATACATTATAGCGAATTATAATAATTTTGAATGGAATAAAATACTACTATTATATATTCGTGATATAAAGAACATATTTAAGAAATGTCCAGTAGTTAAAAAACCAATTGTTATTTATAGAGGTTCTAACGATGACTATTTTCTCAAGAACTCTACTAGAGGAAAATATATTGCGAAGACCCTAACGAGTAATACGCTGAATCCTAAAGTCGCCATAGGATATTCTGGAATCGATTGTTGTACAATGCGAGTTAAATTATCTAAAGGATGTTCTGCGATATTAATAGACAACATTAGCGCTTACGAAGGCGAAGATGAAATACTTCTACCATTTAACACTAAATATCAAATAGATTACGCTAGACATTCTATAAATCATTATAAAAATAATGTAATATGTCCCGACGAAACAATCGCAAATAAAATAATAGTCACAGATTTATCCGTAATACCGCAAAATAAACCTAAACAACTAGCAAAAATAACGACGCGCTCCTCAAAATCTTCTTCGTCAAAATATTATTCTCCTAAATCTTCCGCTTCATCTTCCAAATATTATTCAGTATCACAATAAATGTGTTTATAAACACACATTTATATTATAAAAATAATAATCACTCTCAACGGGGCTCGAACCCGCGACCACTTGGTTAAAAGCCAAGCGCTCTGCCTACTGAGCTATGAGAGCATTACAAACATCCGAATAAACATGAATATGAATATGAACATAAAGAAACACAAATACACAACGAATATTTAATATAATACCATGTATATTATATTAAATATTCATATTATATATATGGCGAAACCCTTATATAGTTTTATGCGCCTATTCTTTGGTAAATAAAATGAACCAATTTTGTTGTTCCCAAGATATAGTATTTTTAGCATTAATATTTTCTGCCAATTTGCGAATGCTATTGTAATCGTGTATATAATAGTATCTTTTTATGATATTTTCTTTATCTAACTTCCAATCGACGTAATTTGCGCCAACTACAAAATCTCTGCTATCACTTTTGGTATTCTTGAATGCGCTAGATTTCACGATACCGTCTTTATAGTTTGTATCTTCAATATCTTGTATAGATTTCTCTTTAGACCAGAATGATACTAGCAATTTTCCATGTGAATCTAAACAATTGTACAAATTCTTAATGGCGACTATTTGCTCGTCACATGTCTGTAGATGATGTAATACGGCAATTGAAATTATTTTATTATATTTTTTATTTACATTCATAGCATTCATGTTTAATACATCTTGATAATATACATCGAGGCCTTTATTTTTACATATATCTAATAAATTTTTAGAAATATCAAACCCTTCGCTATGATATCCTAGAGATTGAGCGTATATCATGTTTTTACCATTGCCACACCCGCAATCTAGCAACGTATTATTTTTATTATGATTAGTTTCATTATCTAATAAAAAGATTTTAACATTATTCCATATCCTTACACGAGAACTATCAAATACCTTTGAGATAACATTGTATTGGTTTGCGATGAGTTTGTTATGATTATTCATTACAAATAATATATTATATTCTTTCTTTATATGTAGTAATAATGCTATTATTATATTATTTATTTGTTAATGTCATATGGGGTATTTCGCCAATATTTGAAAAATATTTATTGAGAAAAATAAACATCTTATCATTTATCATATTGGGTTCAGCAATCCAATTTATAGCAGCGTTGCTTTTAATGTCCTACAATGATTATGATTATATAATAAAAGATACCAAGGTATTATTAAATGATAGTAATGTAATAATAGGTATATTTTTTATAACTATATTACTATTTATTTCAAAGTATGTTTATTTATATATTGTTAATCACGATAAATCTATCGCGCTTGTCGCCATATTAACATCGTTATATCCGGTATTAACATTGATATTTGGTTATCTGTACTTGAATGAAACAATAACTATCGAAGAGTTCGTCGGTTTTATTCTAATATTATTTGGAATATTACTAATAAACTATTCAAGTAATAATAAACTTCATATGATTTCTAAAGATGTTTAAGTCATACTTTTTATAATAAGAATTGAATAATATGATTATAAATAGGGCAATATCAGGACGTAGATAAATCCTTTAGAAATAAAGAAGAATGTGATATAATTAAATTAAATAAATCGAGAGAATTAAGAGAAAAAATAATAAAAGTAAATGAATATAAAAAAGAAGAATTCTAAATATTATTTACCAGACATCATTCCTTAATTCCTTGTATCTAGTTATTTTTTTTAATTCAGATAATATATATACTTGATTATCTAAACATTTTTTCATATTATTCTCGCTATTCGCTATATGATTTTTTATTACTCCTTCTAATTCTAATATTCTAATATCATTCTTGCTCTCTGTATAATGTGTTAAATAGTATCTTAAATTATCAAATAAGGTCCTAATACTCTTAATACTCTTATTAATAATCGAGATAATCATAAAAAATACATACCTATATATATGGGCATATTCTTAATAGTAAAAATATAAAATATAAATATATACTACTCTACTATCTAACTATAGCACCATATAGTTATTTACTCTCCCTTCTTGGTGGTCTTCTTCGCCTTTTTGGGCTTCTTTTCCTTTCCCTCATCTTCTTTCGGCTTTTCTTGTTCCTCCTCCTTATCCTCCTTGTCTTCGTCAGACGGTTCCTCCTTATCATCCTTCTCTTCCTCCTCCTTATCTACTAGAGTCGCCTTGAACTTGTTCCATTCTTCGGCGAGTTTAGTAAATCTTTCGGTATTCGAGAGTTCAGGAAACTCTTCCTTAATCCTATCCTGATTATCCTTGATAAACTGCTGATACTTATTGAGGGGCTTCTTGGGTTTCTCGTTGCCATCCTCGTCAAGGTTATCCTTCTTTTTCTTCTTATCATTCTTCTTCTTTTCGGCATTCTCGATTTTCTCCTTCTTCATTTCATCCTTGAGTTCCTTCATAAGATTCTTGAAATACTCATCGATTTCCTTCTTCGTGTTGAGTTCATCGGGCATATCCATCATGCGCTCCTTGAGAGCGACAGCGAAAGTAGTAGCAGTACCGGCGGCCATTCTTCTTAAACTGTTGTTAGGTGAAACTTGAAACTGCTTTTGAAGACTTGACTATAGACGCGTAGAGAAAGCGTAGAGCGAGCGTAGAACGACTGTAGTTTTGACTATGAAAGTAATAATAAGAATCTATCTTGCTATCAATTTTTATCTTAAAAATGTTAAATTATAACAAATTTATCCCAAAAATATTTTATTATAATATATAATATATTTTATTCGAAGGATATATAAACAAATGAGCAATTTAAGATTTAATTATAATGAGTTTTAATAATCAACTATTGGAAAAATACAATGTTAAATTATTTAGCATAGAATATACCACGTATGATATTATAAATGATTTTCTTAAAAATAATCAAAGCGAACAACCCTTTTATATTATAGATTTGGGTGAAATTATTAAATTGTATGAGAAATGGACGACTAATTTTCCTAACATAAAACCATATTATGCTGTTAAATGTAATCCTAATCCAGTAATTCTTGATTTGTTATGTTGTCTAGGAACATATTTTGATTGCGCATCAGAGAACGAAATTAAATCTGTTATAGAATATACAAATGACCCGGATAAAATCATCTTTGCTAATCCTTGTAAAATGTCGTCGCAAATAAAATATGCGAGGGCGAATGATGTTGATATGATGACTTTTGATTGCGAAGAGGAACTCTATAAAATTAAATTGTATCATCCATATTCTAAACTTTTGCTGCGTTTAGCAGTAGATGATAGTAATAGTATCTGTCAGTTTAATTCTAAATTTGGATGTAAAATAGAAAATGTAGAGAAATTAATTACTCTAATGAATACTTTGAATCTAAATCTCGTAGGTTTCAGTTTCCACGTAGGAAGCGGTTGTCGTTCGCTGGATAACTATTATAACGCTATAAAAACTTGTAGAGAAGCGTACGACTTGGCGATAAAGAATAATATTGACATTAATATTATAGATATTGGCGGCGGATTCCCTGGAGTATATTCAGATAATTGTATAAATATTGACCAGATTGCCGAAACTATTAATAAGGCACAAAAGGAATTCTTTAGCACAGAGATTGAAGAAGAGAGTATTCAATTTATCGCTGAACCGGGGAGATATTTTGTAGAAAAGTCGCATATTCTCGTTTTGAACGTAATCGGTAAAAAACGCGAGAAATATTTAAATAAAGATACAAACGAACTAGAAGAAATCATTATTTATTATCTTAATGATGGTGTATATGGTTCATTCAATTGTATATATTTCGATCACAACAATCCTATTATACAACCTTTCAATGAACGTAATGAAAAAATATTATACAAAAGTAAAATATTTGGGCCAACGTGCGATAGTATGGATTTAATTGCGAATGAAATTATGCTTCCTGAATTAGTAGTAGGCGAATGGGTATATGTAGAAAACTTCGGGGCATATACTACTGCTGCTAGTTCATCTTTTAATGGATTTATGACAACAGATTATAAATATATACTTCGTAATTAATAATAATCAAAATCATAATAATCATAATCTTCATAATAATCATAATCTTCATAATAATCATAATAATCATAATCTTGATATTATAATAGAATTTGAAAGCAAAATGAACGGAGATGTAATGTTATATTTTACGATAGATGATGTTATAAAGAAATATAAGAATAATTATTGGAGTAAAAACGATGAACTCTTTTTACTATCTAATGCGGGTAGTATGGAATATTCTACTATAGCACAGACGCTAAATAAAAATTACGACGATGTTATATATAGAATGATTAAAAATATAATGTATAAAGAATATGTCAATGATATATTTAATAAAAAATATAGAGATAACGAAGGTAATAAAATATTGAGAATAAAATACAAGTTAGATTATTTAACAGATAAAGAAGTAGAAAAAATATTTATAAATTAGTATTATGATATCCTAATATCACACTAATTTAGAGAATCTACAAATATCGTAGATATAGTACATGTTGATGTTATACCATTGAATAGCGCCATTGTTCCGAATAATATCAATATTATTAAAGGAATCTTATTTATATTTTTATAGGAATACGTAGAATACAATGTATATCCGCCAATAATTATTATTAAGGAACCTAGAATTATTTGCGTTATTCTCATAATATTATATAGATTGAATTGATTGTCGCCGATTACATTTATTTTTATACTATTATTATTTAATACTACATTATTATGACCTTGCGATAGATTATTGAACTGTAGAGAGTCGCTAACAATTATATTGCGATCATTGGCGAAATATTTATTCTTAATAAATTGCGAGCGAGTCGCCGAATTACACACGATATATATTTCTTTTTTGTAATTTATATGTTTTCTTATCATATCAACGTTGAATCTTATCATATACATAGGTATATAATATACGTCGTAATTATACGATTTATCAAAACGACGCGAATAAACCTCATCGCTTTTTCGTATATCTATAAATAAATAATCGCCCATATTTACTATTTGCTAACATTATATTTTATTATTGTATAAATTTGTTCTATTTTTAACATTTTTTTTCTAAAATTGACAAATAGATAAATCTTGGTTTATCATTGTTCAGCCAATCACTTACAGCAACCACAAGCAACCACTAGCAAACACTAGCAAACACTAGCAAACACTAGCAAACACTAGCAAACACTAGCAAACACTAGCAAACACTAGCACATAATGGCGAGGAATTATCCGCATATTAAGAACGAAGAACTTAGGGATTTGATTAAAATGTACTGCGATGCCACTAATATCAGAATTAAATTCTTATATAAAAAGAATAAAGCAGAACTTTATGATATTATTGAACAATATGGTATTATGGATTGGATTGTAAAACACAAACCAGTACTGCTTCCATCTCCTCCGGGTTCGGGTAATAGTACGGGTTTTATTCCTCCATCACCTCCTAAACCTCGCAAATCTCTTGAGTTTAAGAGGCGACATTATAAGCCCGATAGGTCTAATATGCCGAATATTTCAAGAGATAATATTTATGTAAGTGATAGCGCTACGTTTAAGTATCTCTTTGATTTGAATTGTTTCGATTACATTCTAAATGTACATACAAGACAGTTTAAAGAAGATGATATTATCGAGTTCAAGTATAAAAATGAATATGATGAAAACTTTAAGAAAATAAGTACTGTATATATGGGAACTATTGCTGGGATTGGTTTCAATCACAAAGTAAATTACTAAAAACGTCTGAAATACTTACAACAAAACTATATATATTTTTATATTTTTAATTTCCAGAAATCTTCGGCAGTTATAAATTTCATTCCCATTCTTATAGCGGTTGTTTCATCTGTTTTACGATCACCTACAAATATACATTTTGAAGGATTTAATTTTAAGGTTTCGACAAAATGAACGACTTGACCTACTTGCGGTTTTCTACAATAGCATGTTAATGGGAAGGCATTGTGGGGACAATAAGATATAGGAAAGTCCTTTTCTTTAATATCTAACATATCTCTTGTCTTGTTCATACATGATATTACTGCCTCTTCAGTTATAGTACCTTTAGAAATACCCGATTGATTGCTGATGCCTATTAGTTTATATTTTTTTTTCTGAAGTTCTTTTAATTTGGCTTTCTGTTCATCTAAAGGAATAAAACGAATAGGCATTACTTCTTCGGGGAGTATAGGGTATTTATATTTTAAATCTTCTGTGTATCTTAACGTTCCGTCTATATCAAAAAAGAATGCCTTATTTCTATATTTGCGACCATCCCATTTAATAGATTTAGCGTTAATTGTTATAATTTTAGAAAATCCCTCATCTATAGCAGGTACTTCCAATTTTTTACGCGCAGCAAATAGAACAGCCGCAGGAAATACATTAGGGTCTTTGGCGGCATCTGTATTTTTTTCTGGTTTTCCCGTCATATAAATTTTTTTATATCTTTCAAACATACGATGTAGAACTTTAATTTGACTATCTTCGATAGTATTCATTATATAATGCGCTTCTATATTAATTTGAAATGCTTGTGCTAATTTAATAAAGGGTTTTCTAGTATCCGCAGTAATATTAGTATTATCAATAATCACTGTAGATTTATTATTTGATTCTAAAATTTCTTTTAATTTTGGTATAATATCTGTTATCAAACCACCTAATGTATCCCGCGATAATATTATAGTGTTCTTTGAATTTTTAGATAATAGTGATTTAGCGTATGTTGATTTACCCGACGAAGGGAATCCGACAATCACTATAATCTTTCTATCTTTCATCTTCAAGTGTGTTAATATATCTATTCTATACTAATCATTTTTTATATTTTATATATTTTATATAAAATGTGCTGTTATTGGTATATTATCATAAAAATTGATTAAAAATGGATAATATGTATAATCGTCCATTTGTTCAAACAAACCTGCGACCACCTCAACGAGAGACCACAAGCAAACGCGAGCGAATCTACAAAACACAGATTAGATAAATGTCTGTAAGGAATTATTTGACAGAGATTCCTGAAGATATTGTAGAAATTATTACGAAGTATGTTGAAGAAGATGATTACCATGTGTGTGTAAAAACATACAGGGATTATTTTAGTTGGAGATTAAACACCTTTATCGATGATAAGATGCATAAGAATATATGCCGGTTTAATTATACTGTTAAGGCGGGAGAAAATAGCGAAGAGTTTAAAAATCGCAACAATATCGCGAATACTAAACTGGAAAAGCATATTTATACCATGGTAAGATATATGAAGTTGCCGAAGATTAAGAAAATATTGAGAAACAATCATATCTATAACGCAAAAAAGATTTATGAACGCGATAATCCTACGTGTAAAAAAAAGATTGATTGTTATGAAAGAGAAGTACTCGCGCAATATATTACATCCGGATATTATACGCTAGTATATGTTAAGAAGGTAGTATAAAATAGTTATAACAATTTATAAAAGAAAAAATATGAATATTTTTATAATTTAGTCATCCTGTTGTACGCCACCTCTGCGACGTTTGCCTTTAGATTTTTTTCTGAAGGCGGCCATCATCATTTTTAACATAGGTGATTTTGAAGTACGGCGTTTTTTACGTTTTCCTCCTTGTACTTCTTTATCATCGTAGGAAGATGATTTAGAACCGCCTCTACCACAACTGCTTCCACCGGTTTTAGGTTCATGTTGTTGTTGAGAGAATTTTTGCATATGAGGCATATTAGGAGGCATTTCAGTAAATTTGCTCACAGAAGGAGGGGGTGAAGATTGTTCAGATGATCCGATGTGTTTTTTTTCTTTGGGGTCTTCCATACCATCTCCTGTTTTATCATCAGCAAAAAACTCTAAAAATCCTCCATATCTTCTTGCGGATCTTGAACGCATTTTTTTAGATTTGGTAGATTTAGGTTTAGATTTAGGTTTAGATTTAGATACTTTAGATGCCGCTTTCTTTTTACATAATTTTATATAACTTTCGACGGATCTCATTTTACCGAAACCTTTAACATATTCTTTATTACCCTTTGGTTTTTTATATATACATTTTTTCTTTCCTTCGATAACTCTAGTTTTGACTTTATCGTAACCAGCAACACCCATTCAATTCTTCTTCTATAAAATAAAGAAGAAAATAAATAAAGTTGGAATATAAAAATATAATATAAAAATATAATATTAAATTAAGAAAATAAATATTTTAATAATGATAAAAAACACATTATTTAGTTTTGATGGCAAATTATATTATATATATATAATAATTTTAATAATAATATTAATAACTATATTTTTATTTTATTTAAATGAAACGAGCAATAAACATTATACATTATACGAAAAATATGGAGAAACTCAATTTGAGAATCATGATTATTTAAAACAGAATAATCCGATAGATACCTTACCATATTATTATCCTAATCAATCTGCTAAAGTTTCTTTGAGACCTTGTCAAATAAGATTTACGTCAAATAATTCTAGCGCGTATGTATTTAAAGATGACTGGAAAGAATTTAACACAATAACTAATAAAGATGAAAATGGTAATGATGTTGTGTTGAATTATCCTTATAAAATTTTTACAAAAAATGGAACTAGCAATATACTTTTTAATAATTTTAGTGAGGAATCTAGATGTTTTAAATTAAAAAGCAATGATGATATTAAAAATACCTATAAATACAAAGCGAATAATTTGATTTCATATAATAACTCAAAATATGCTACATTTACTACGGCAGAAAATGGTAAAAAGGAATATATGCAAATGAATTTTAATCCTTCATTAAACGACATAGATTATCACGATTCTGCTTTAGAAAGTATATGTAGTATTAAATATAAAAAAGTTCTAGAACCTCCTTTACAATTTAATATGTTATATTGCTTATCAATAAACGAAAGTAATACTATTGATAATATTCAAAAAAGTTTTATAAGTCCATTTGATAATAACTTATTCTCAATGGAAGATTTTTCACTAACCGAATTATTAAATATGAACTCTATAGAATATTATTATGAAAATGGAACATTTAAATTTAAAATTTTAAAAGACGAGATGCCTTTAAAGATTATGGTATATAAATTTGAAAGAAATTTAATATGTCCTACTGAAGAAATATTATCATATGATAGATTATCATTAGATGATACAAAATTAAATATAGGTTCGTTAATTAATGTAGATAATTTAGTTAGACCAATTGATATAGATGATACAGATTTACCATATGAAATAATAGATAATTTTAAAACAGCAAAATATAATAATAAGGATTCTTTACTAACTGTATTAAAAACTTATATAGATAATCGTATTACATCGTTGAATGCTCCAGCGAAGGCTTCATTAGTTACAAAAAGAGCAGAATTAAAAGAATTAATAAGAATAAAAGATACTTTCGCTGATAAAATTTCAACAATTGATGATTATATAAAAAATAAAATAAATTCCGACGAATTTAATTATGATACTAGTATTAAAGATTTTTTCAATAAATATTTACAATCTGGAAAAATATCTTTTAGAAATTATACAGAAAATAAAGTATCAGAACCTATAATAACAGGTGAAGGAATAAATACAAATGTTAGAAATAATATAAAAACTATAAATATAGATGGTTTAAAAATACCAGGAAATATAATAACAAATGCCGAAATAACAAATCCTGATTTTCTAAAAAATTATGGAACAAATAATAATAATAATTCGCTTACATTAAATGGATGGAGAATACAAGTGAAATGGTATAGTGGTATGAAAATAACAAATAAGGGATTAGCATCTATATTAACAACAAGAAGCACAAAAGAATTACAAACAAATAAGAATAGTTTTTTAAGTTTTAGAAAATATAATTATTGGTACTACTGGTATTATAATTATACGTATTTTGATTTACACGTATATCCTGATAAAATATATAAAATATCAGGTTTTGACTTTTATGGCGTAGATGGAAAAGAGAGTTCCTCGAATAATGTCAGAAATATGTGGGTTTACGGTGTTAGAGACGCTACATATTCTTATTATTATTATGGAAGATGGTGGACTTATAATTATGAAGCATATGATTATATTAGGCACGTAAGTATACCAAGTAATGCTTCGTGGAATAGCGCGCAGAGTTATAGATTTGGTAGAAATTATACTTATAAAGGATATTTATTTTATCCTTATCAAAATTGGGGTGGTAGTACAACAAGTATAACTAATATTGTATTAGTAGGAGAAAAAGAAGAAGATGATGTTTATAAAAGTATTAATTTTCCAACAAATATACCTGTAAGCATTAATAATAACAGAATTAATATAGTTGCTGGTGTTTATAGATTTAAATTTGAAAAAATAAGTAAAAGGGTATTATTATTAAATGACAAAAATGAAATTATAACTACTTTAAATAATACAACAAGCGTTAATATATCATATGATATGCCAAGAGATTTAGACACATTGTTTGAAAATAATAGAAAAATCTCATTTAACAATATAACAGAGGAAACAAAAGAGAAAAATAGTAATGATAATCTAATATTATTAACTAATGATAAAAAATTAGATACTTATCAAACATTTAAAATAACAACATATGTATATAATAATAAAGAGTATATACCATCAATTAGATTATATGATTCAAACAAAAATATTATAAACACGCAGTATTACAAAATACATATAGGAGAGTATTCTACGGATAAAGATAAGATTATAAAAATAAATATATATATAATAATAGATATATCAATACAAGGTACTATATATTTAAAAACAATTAAAAATAACAATGATTTATTTGATATTAATTCAAAAAAGGTAACTAATAATGATATAACAAGTGCTGTGTCTTCCACAACAGCAGAAGCGGCTAATTCTAAAAACGTAAATGATTTAAAAGTAATATTTGATATTACAGATAAAGAAGATGAAATAGATGCATTAGTATTGACTATAATTGATAATAGTGCTTTAAAACTAGATGAAAATTTTAGAGATATTTTATCAGTTAAAAGAAATACCGATGAATACGATGATGATACATATGTTAATAGATTGAAAAAGACTTATAATAATATATTGTATTATGTAAATACAGATGAAAGTTCTAGCGCATATTTAAATAATATTAGCGTAAACGCTGGTTTAAAAATTGAAGGTAAAGAGAATTATAATGCTGACAAATATATATCATATCAAGACGTAGACTATGATATGAAAACACCAAGTGCTGAAAATGTTAGAGATAATGTAAATTATGATATAAAACAACATGCGAAAAAATACATATATTTTACAAAAAAATAAGTATATTTATATATTACTATATATTAGGATAATATGACTAAAGCATATAACAACAATACTAAAGAATATTCTGCGAAGTCTGCGAAGTCTGCGAAGTCTGCGAAGTCTTCTAGTAGTAAAAATTCTAATTCGCTGAATCAAATAATAAAGAAATTTATGGAAAAATTACCGACTACTGAAGAATTAATTAAAAAATACAAGGATAAGGGAAGAGCGAATATTAGATTAACAATATCATCGGTTAAAGATATTAATAAATTAGATGAGAAAAAATTAGTTAATGAAGATTTTAATTCGATGGTCAAAGGTCTATTAAAAATGAACAAAAAACCACTTAAATTTGAAACAAAACCATCGAAATTTTCTAAAAAATAAGATGTTATTACTTATGTGTTTGATGTATTATTTAATATTTTTTATGATATCTAAGAGATTTCCAATATCTTATAGTTACTCTATTTAAAAATATGCGGAAATTAGAGTTCGCTAGTGTAAAGAATGCGTCGTTTCTGTGTTGGTCGTATTCGTTCATATCAATGAAAGGAGAACTATGCGCATTAATATTACTATTTCCTGATAGTGAATATAAATTGAATGCTTCTTCGTTCATTATATTAATAAATTCTTGCTCGTGCTGATTTAAAGTACCGCAATCAAAAATATTTTGTACATTAATATTGCGAAATATTCTGTTGGGACTTGAGTCATATACAGGTATCCCGGGAGCATTTGGAGTATCATCCCATTCAACGATTTTATGTATTCTCTTTAAATTATATAATAAAAGACATTTTAATACATTGCGATACGCTTCTATGCCTAAACCGCATTTTTGCTCTATTAAAGAAACCATTTTCGTATTTCCATCAAGTAGAGCGACAAAATAACCGCGAGGATTATTTTTTAATGTTTTAGTCACGGGATCAACTACAGTATTATAATCGTCCCATAATTCATCTAAATCTCTTAACTCTTTTTTCTCTTTAGACATTATTAATACTGAAAATGGTATTTTTTTTCTTTCAGCATTTCTATGTTTTATCCACGAAGGAACAAAATAACTGGGAAGCCATTGATCAATAGCGCCGGGAACTTTTGTATCATCTTCTATAATAATTTCTAAACTCTCTTCTATCGCTATTTGAGACTGGGTTCTATCAAATATAGATGGTCGCGGCCCTCCAAAAGCAGCGCCTTCTCCTTCTGACGCGCGTCCAGAAAAATTAAAAGAGGGTGTATTTGGTCGCGATTGTTGTTGAACTTGTTGTTGAAATTGTCCTTGATTTTGGGACATTCTACTAGGTGGTCTAAACGACATACCTGCTTCATTTTGTTGCAACGCATCTTGACCCAGTGTATCCCTTATTAATTTTTCAAAAGCAGGATACTTACCTGACATATTATATATTATTCTAATTATTTATTAGATATTAAATAAACGACTTGTGCTAACTAATATAAATTAGTACTTTTTTATCATATAATTTCACTTTTTAGGTGCCGTTTTTAGGTGCCTTTGCTGGTGCCGTTTTAGGTACCTTTGCTGGTGCCGTTTTAGGTGCCTTTGCTGGTGCCGTTTTAGGTGCCTTTGCTGGTGCCGTTTTAGGTGCCTTTGCTGGTGCCTTTGCTGGTGCCTTTGCTGGTGCCGTTTTAGGTGCCTTTGCTGGCGCCTTTGCTGGTGCCATTTTAGGTACCTTTGCTGGAGCAGTTTTAGGTGCCTTTGCTGGCGCCTTTGCTGGTGTCGTTTTAGGTGCCTTTGCTGGCGCCTTTGCTGGTGTCGTTTTAGGTGCCTTTGCTGGTGCCTTTGCTGGTGCCTTTGCTGGTGCCGTTTTAGGTGCCTTTGCTGGCGCCTTTGCTGGTGTCGTTTTAGGTGCCTTTGCTGGTGCCGTTTTAGGTGCCTTTGCTGGTGCCGTTTTAGGTGCCTTTGCTGGTGCCGTTTTAGATGCCTTTGCTGGTGCAGTTTTAGGCGCCTTTGCTGGTGCCTTTGCTGGTGCCTTTGCTGGTGCCTTTGCTGGAGCCGTTTTAGGTACCGATTTAGGTGCCTTTGCTGGAGCCGTTTTAGGTGCCTTTGCTGGAACCGTTTTAGGTACCGATTTAGGTGCCTTTGCTGGAGCCGTTTTAGATGCCTTTGCTGGTGCCGTTTTAACTTTATTAATTCTTATTAAATTATTATTTTTAGATTTTCGTTTATTCCCGCCATTTATAAAGTTATTAAATACACGATAATTTTCATAATCATGATTTTTTTCAATATCATATTCTACATTATAAGTTAGTTTCAAAGACTGATCTCTTTCAGTATCATAATTTATCTTAACAACATCTTCTTTAAATTTTGCATCAAAAAGAGTTTTTAAATTATTCAATTGTTCTGACATACTGTTTGTATCAATTGCTTTATTAATTTGCTGTTCATAACCATATTTTAAAGTAGGATTATCTGGTAAAGACATCTTAAGAGGAATTGACAAATATTCTAATAAATTAAATGAACATTTTTTACCTGGGTTGTTTGTGCTATATACTTTATCCCACATAGCGATTCCTTGATGAACCGTATTTACAACGCAAATATTAGTAACTAACCCGCATACATCAATATTAATTTTTTTAGATTTTTTGTCATCAACATTTTTTAATATATATTCGAACAATCCAGTACTATATCTTTCTTTGGCAGATAATTTAGTTAATTCATTCAAACAACTATCATACTTTTTGAATGTTTTATAAATAACTGATTCTTTTTCTTCTTTTTTGATTTTAATATGATAATTAAATGCCGAATATGATTCATAATCACAATATTGTCCTTTAGCAATAGTAATAAATTTTGTTCCATTTTTAATAATTGGTTTTATATTATCAACATTATGTTTTTCATCAGTATAATTAGGTTCTTGAGTTATATCATCAGTATCCTTTTTATTAGTTTCCTTTGTATCATCAGCATCCTTTTTATCAGTTTCCCTTGTATCATCAGCATCCTTTTTATCAGTTTCCGGTGTATCATCAGCATCCTTTTTATCAGTTTCCGTTGTATCATCAGTATCATTTATAAGTCCTATTTCTGTATCTTTTTGATTAGTTTTATCATTTAAATAAAATATTATATCTTTTAATTTTTTTGTATTATAAAATAAATAATTTAAATCTAATCCTTGTACTTTTATATGTTTATATTTATCTGATATACCTTCTAAATATTCTATACTTTCTTTGTCTAGATTACCAGTGTCTTTATATTCTGTTATCAAGTTTTCTAAAGTTTTAATACCTTCGGTACTTTTATCATAATTTTTATGATCCATTTCAGAAGTTATTTGATATAATAATAATCTTTGTTTATTATCTTTTTCTAGTATATCAAATAATTCATCATCAATAATAGTTTTAAAAATATCTTTAAAATATGGATCATAAAAATTATAATCTTTCGCAGTATATTCTTCTTTTTTTTCTTTTTTGTTATAAAACACTTTTTTAAGTTCATTAAGTTTTATAACTTCATCGAGTACTTTCTGTACTTCATCGGGTACTTTTTGTACTTCATCGGGTACTTTATCGCGTACTTTCTGTACTTCATCGGGTACTTTATCGGGTACTTCATCTTGTTTTTTTTTGCATTCTAATTTTTCGAGTATTAGATTGTAAGCATCAGATGCTTTATTAAGTTTTAAAATATATTGTAAAACTTTTATACGTTCTGCTTTTTCTTCTGCTTTTTCTTCTACTTTTACTATTAATTTATTAATTACATCAGTTGAGAATAAAAATTCTTTTAATTTATTTTTTGCCTCTTGTGACATATAAGTACTTTCTGCTGCTGAATATTCGCTTTTTTTGCCTTTACAGTTATTTTTACTATCTCTACAATGATATGTATAAATACCATGTACCGGCGAAAAAGTATCTGAAAGAGATGAGTGATTCAATGGATGTGAATCTTTACTGAATACAACAAGATCATAGTTATTATCAGTAATTTGCTTATCTATTCCTTCAACTAACTCTATATATTTTTTTAAGTCTTTAATTTCCGGACTACCAAGAGACCCTCCTTGAATAAAACAATTCTGTAAATCAACTACAACAAGAACCTTATAATCTTCTGATGACATTATATATGTATTCTATATATATATAATAAATATAAAATAAATATTAGTATTACAAATTATCTTAATTACAATTCCTTACACATATAAGTATCTTTAAGGGTATATCCGAGTTTTCTATAATAATTTCTAACACCTGTACCGCTAATAATAGCAATTTTAGTATATCCTTGCTCTTTAGATATTTTTTCCGCTTCTTCTACTAATCTTCTGCCATATCCTTTGTGTTGATAAGAAGATTCTATATTATTACCAACGCCGCTAATATTAGAATAAACATGTAATTCGCGAATAAGCGCGCTATCATTTAGAACAGGAAGTTGCGTACTTTTATCTATCGTATTACATAGACGGAGTCTAATAAATCCAATTAAATATTTACACAGATTACTGTCTGCTTCAAAAGATATGAAATATTCTGTTCCGCCGCTCGCCGTATATGTTGTAATATCAATATAGATATTATCGTGATTAACATTAACATCTTTGACTTCTCTACAACGTATACAATTACAACACCATTTGTTCTTTTTCATATCATCTTGTAATAATTGGCGCATATTAACATATTCATGTTTATAGCCTCCTGAAATATATGTAGAAGGGATATCTCTAATAATTCTGTTTAGTCTTTTCCATTTTTGCACATTTTTCTTAAACTCTTTAATCAATTCATATAGCGAAATATCGTCGTATGGTTTATATTCTCCGCTATCATACCACTCTTTAATTTGCGTCCAAGGAACAATTGCCGTAGGATATATTTTATATTGATCGACTTGTAATCTTTCGTCATAAAGAGAAGCGTCTAACATTTCCTTATCCATTTCATAAGACGAACCAGGCAAATTAGGCATTAAATGAATATCTATTTTATATCCATTATCTTTTAATAATTTAATCGCTTGATAAACCTTTTCAATAGAATGTCCTCTCTTAATTTTTTTTAGAACATCATTATTTGTATGTTGTACTCCAAGTTGAACGCGCGTGCAATTATATTTCCTAAACTCTTTTATTTCATTTAGTGTTATACAGTCTGGTCTAGTTTCAAGAGTTAAACCTATTATATGTATCATAGCGCTTTCATTTAACTCAATTTCTTCTTCTAATGAAAGCATGTCGCGTTTTTCATAATATGTATTTGCGGCATAATAAGTAGCGGTAATAAAATAATCCTTGTAATTTTTGTGATAGTTAGACCACGTACCTCCTAATACAATAATTTCTAATTTATCTACTATATGTCCCATATTAATAAGAGCATCAACGCGAGAATTAAATTGTAAAATTGGGTCGAAATTATTATCATTCGCTCTTAAAACCGCTGGTTCGCTATAGAGATATGAGCGAGGTTGGTCTACCCAATTATTACCTTCGTGCGCTTTCTCATTTGGGCAATATGCGCAATTATGGCGGCAACTAAATTTACCAACAACCTTCTTTCCATCGTCGTCTATATATTCGGGTGTTCCGGATGTTAATATAGTAATTACTATAACACCTGAATTAGATTTATTTTTTTTTTTAGTAATTAAATTTTTAATTGTAAGATTATCTATATTAAGGGATTTATAGAAATATATAAGATTGGATTTAGACAAAGATATTTTAAAGGTTCTTTGAATATGTTTCTGAAACCTCGTAATATCTTCATTCGTTTTAATATCTTCGATACTTTTCATAAACTCTCCGGATATGTTGTTATATTCTTCTTCGGTATATGTTTTATTTTTATGATTATTATTATGTCTTACGATTTTATTAGAAACAATATTTTCAATATCCGTAATCTTATCCATTATAGTAATGATAATAATATTACTCCGAATAATTATAATATTTATATCAATTTTTATTATATAATATTGATATATTCATCTTGATGTATTCATCTTGATGTAATATTCCAGAATATCCACTAATATTACTTATGGTATTTCTAGATTTAACCCTAAAATATTTAAACCAGATTTTTGTAAAAAATGTAAAATAAAATTTGAGTACATAACTTTTTATTTTCTAATATTTCAAAAGTTTTCTAGAAATTTCTAAATAAAAAAAGTTATGTACTCAAATTCTAAATAATAAAACTTATAAATTTTTGGTTCCAAAATAATATCTTAAATACTATTGCTCTACAATATCACTCTAGATATCACTCTAGATTATATCTAAAGCGCTCAAAGAAGTTCATTTAATTCTTTAAGAGATATCCATTTTTCATCGTAGTCAAAACCTTCGGCGTATGATATGAGATATTTAGATTTTTTAACATTTTTAACCCAATAATTATTTTTTAATTTAATACCAATATATCTATCATATTTATATGTGTTTTTGGCATTCCTGGCATTATCTACCATCTTATTTTCAATAATATAATTGTATTTACTATTATCGCATAATATACCATGTATCTGTATATCACCATTAGTATATAATAATACTTCACATACCGCATTACCGCGATTATCTACTCCCCATTTAGACATATGCCCCTTATCGCTATAAGATGTATCGGCGCTAACGGCTGTCAAATTTTTACTACGAAGAACTAATGGGCAATCGCCATGCGGTCTATGTCCTGAAATAATACTATGAATTCTGGATTTATTTAAATATTTAATTACTTTAGAATTAATATAATTACCATTACCATTTTTGAGATTATCTGAATAAACTACCGTTCTATTATCAGAAGGTACCGAATAATCTATAATTTTGTATCCTTTGCGTTTTTTTGTTATGCCTCCGCATTCCGGGTTTAACATATATTCATTTAATTCTTTGTGATACCAATTATTTAATGTTGATACCCATAAATGTACGTCTTCTATAAATTTACAACCAGAAGGAACATAACCCATATTATTTTTATTTATAGCACCATGAACAAATATGTGTTCGCCAAATATATATGCTATTTTTCCGTATTGTAGATATTTAAGTAGATAATTATCATTCGTTGTTTTTACATTTACTGGATGCGGTGCGACTGAATTTAAAAAACTAGCAACTATATCTTCGTCGCTTATAGAACTCACGCTTTTATTTAATAATATAGCAAGTTCCGCTCGTCTTTTTTCAAAAGAACCCGACGAACCCATAGTATATTCTAAAATATATTTTAATCTATTAACTATATTAATTTCGTAGTTATTTTGTTCTAAATAGTTTCGTAATGTTACTCTCTCTTTCTTATTAACCCAATAAGGAAATTTATCATATTTGGATAAATGCACGCTATTATTATTTATTTTTTCAGATAATTCAGAATAAATGCGAATTTTATTAGCGTCCCTATTGCCAATTATAAACTCTACGCGGTCCGGATATTCCTTCTTAAAATCCAATAATAAATTCATGAATCTTATGTCTCCTATTCCGCGATCTTGAGCATCTCCGCCGAAGACGAACATGCTATTGTCCTGTTTAAACTTTAATCTGTTTTTTTTAGAATCAACCCAAGCGATTACTTTTGATAATCTTACATATTTATGAAAATAATCTAGATTACCTTCTACATCTGTAAGATATGCGCATATAGTAATATTTTTTTTATTATTTGAATTTCCTCCACCTTGCTTGTTAAGAGTTTTATCCGCTTGTTTTTTCAATTTATCAGATAATTCTTTATTCTTCGCTAAACAATCCTTTTTATTACTATCTAAATGTTCGCATAAACTATTATAATTATTTATAAAACTAAATAATATATTAGTTTTTATAAATAATATAATACCTCTTATAAACACCTTATATCCTTCTATATAACTTTCTTTTTTATTTTGTTCGCCTATTTTTCCTTTTTCTTTAAATTCCGCTATAGTTGTTTTTATAAGTTCATTTAATCCATTGATTTTATCAATATTATCTGTATATTTTTTACTCTCTTCTGTTTTCATATCAATCATAATATTATAGTGATTTATTTCATCATTGAGTTCTGCTATACTATTTTTTAGTATTATATAAGATTCTCCATGTCCTGTTATTATTCCATCTTCCATAGTTTTTAATTCTATTTTGTTCTTTTGTAATTCAGTGTTTTTTTGAGATAGTTTATTATTATAATCTGTTAATTCTGTTTTATTTTTCTCAATAATTTGTTTGTATCTTTCTATATTACTTTTAAAAAATTTTAAAATGTTATTAAAATACTCTACTATTCCATCATAATTTTGATGTGGATTATTTTTGTAATAGTTATGCTCTTTTTTAAAAAGTGCTAATAAAGTATCTATCCAATCATAATTTTTAAAATCATTCAAACTGTCCCTTATAATATCTGTTTCGGATTTTATAACATTCTTAATATTTATAGTTTCTTCAATGTCATTATTTTCTCCACTTGATTCAGATTCTTCCGTTTTTAATTTTTCATTAGCGTTATCAAATTCATTTTTAATTATTTCTTTTAAAATCTTATAGTCATCGACATTTTCCTTTCTCAATTCTTTAATATTGTTATTACATTCAATTATTTTATTTTCATAGTTTTTAAAAGCAACAGAGTTTTCATCGGGATGAATTATGCGCTTAATAGTTTCAGTTATAATACCATCATCTATCTCATCATCCAAATCTATTCTGGGTATTATATCAACTAAATAATTATTAAAAATGTTATAATATAGTATATTTTTAACAAATGTAATTATGGCGGATTTATTTAATTCATTATCAAAATGTTCGGGAGGATAAGAATTAATCTTGTTAATTATAATATCTCTCTGCGAATTAAAAAGTATAATTAAATTATTGAAAATATTTATGGCCTCCTTCTGCTTATCCTCGACGATTAACTTATAAACATCAATATTTAATTTAATACTATCTATAGCACTTTTTAAAAACTTTTTATTATAATCGCCGCCTTTTATAGCACCTGTTCCTCTCGTACCTATATTAGAATTTTTAATAATAGAAAATAAGTCTATATATTTCCTATCATATTTAATGAAATATCTATTTTTAGAACGATATATATATCGGTATCTGTTATAAATATATATCTTTTTTTTTGTATTAATCATAATTATATACAAAATCGCTTTACTATTATATATTAATAAAAAATAGCTAGATATTTGAAATTTTGAATTTGAAAATTATATAAAACAATAATACTAATATATAGTTAAAGATATATTATGGAAAGTGAATTGAATACTGAAGTAGATTTGTGTGAAACTGATACAGATAATAAGAAAACCGAAAAATCCATTAAATACGTAGATGCTGGAAAGGTTCTCGAATATTTCACGTCATCACTTGATATTTCCAATAATTATACTTTAGACGAATATAAAAAGATGATTACATCCGCTTATAAAGATGCTATGAAAAAAACAAATAAAGCGAATAAAAAAAGCAGAGCGAATAGCGGCGATGTCAAGAAATGCGATATTGTTAAAAGAGAACCTACGAAATATAATATCTTCGTGAAAGAGACAATTCTACATCTTAAGACCGAAAACCCCGATAAACCGTATAAAGATTTAATGAAAATGGCGGCTGACAAATGGAATGAGAACAAAACAAAATAAAATAAATGTTAAATAATATAGAATATGGATAATAGTTCAAAGATAGCGATTGTATCAATATTATATTTAGTATTAGATATATCATGGGTTTCGCTAAATTTCAAAATGTATAATGATAATACGATAAGAATACAGGGGCAAATGTCAAAATTTACGTATAAAATAATACCATATATATTTATTTGCTATGGATTACTATTATTATCAATAATTCATATTGCGATACCTTTAACATTGAATAATATAAAAGAAGATGATAAAATAGAGGATAAAATAAGTAAATCTGTTATATATGGTGGTAGCGTGGGATTTTGTATATATGGTATTTATAATATGCTATCATTAATTATATATGAAAATTTTGAAATCAAAATAGCCATTATAGATACTTTGTGGGGTATTTTCATATATTCTTCAATAACATTCGTATTCTTACTATTGAAATAACTGTTGTATCATATATACACATAATACCGCTAACATTAATATTAGTATTATTATATACAAATTACCTGCGATAAAAACGGGTGCTAGCGGAATTGCTAAAAATATATTAGTTAGTAATGTTATAAATAATAATATATATATAGGGCTTCCAGGGTACTCCATCATTTTAAAATTATTGAAATTAATATTGTTATTTATATTGCCACTAGTAGTAGCAGTACTAATACTACTAGTACTATTCGCGGTGATCCCACCAGAATCATTATTTTTAACTATGTTATTTAAATTAGATAACATAGCACAATTAGATGTATTGTAATTGGTATCATATAACGTTTTACCCATATTCGCCAATTGAATACAATTATATCTGTCGCCCCCAGTGCTCATAATTAATTATATTACGCGTTCTATTATATAATAGTCTTATTTTTTATTTGATTTAGAAACTTTGGAACTATTATAAAATGTATATATATAATACAGAAAATATATAAAAGATAGTAAAAATATTAGTATCATTATTATATATACGACCATACCTACTATACCCGCGGTACGACTAATAACGCAGTATAATGAATCATCGCTTATAGGACATTTTTCTACATTATTAGAACCTGAATTGCTCATAACAGCGGAACTTCCGCCTGATATTAAACCGCCTGTTAAACCTCCCAAAATACCACCTGTTGCTCCTGCACCAACTGCTCCTGCGCCGCCTGCGGTTCCTGCGCTGCCCTCCGCATTATTATTAGTATTAGTCGCTGGTTTTTTGGTATTCACTTTGGATGCTTTAAATTGTTCTAAATATATATCTGCATTATTCATATTTTTCTAATATAAAAGAAATATAATAATTTATAATAAATACAATTATAATACCAATTATTATATATAAAATTACATTGGCGTAATCAAAAATTTCAGTTGTTTGTTTAGGGAATAATTTATTTATGAAATATATAAAACTAATAATCACTAGAATAATAAATAGTTTAAACATATACTCGCGCCCTGTTTCTTTTTTGTCGCCGCTTTTTCCTCTGCGCCCTCCCCTGCCTCCTCCGCCTCCGCTACCTCCTTTGAAGTTTTCAAAAAAATATTCTTGAATATTATATTGAAACATTTTGAATGTTAAGGGTTCGGGTTTATATTATAATATAATATAATATTAGAATATATATATGTCTAATATTGTAGAAACATTTGCGATAATATTAACAATTATTATTAGCACAAGTATTATTGTATGGGTTATAAATAAAAATAAAGGTTTAGATATTAACTATAATAATTTGATAGAAATTAATAGTTCTAATGATTCGAATAATAAAAATAAGGATAAATGTACGACTACTTGCGACGCATTAGACCCAGTGAGCGACCCACGATATAATATGCAGCAAATAATTAAACAATCAATCCTGTTAGAAGAACATTTAACAAATAAAAACAAAAGATGCCGCGACTGTATTACTAAACATTTTTTACACATAATAGGATTGGCCGAAGAAGCAGAAATGTTAGCGACAAATAAAATTGAAAAGTACCCTTTAATTAAAGAATCAGTAATATTATATAACGAACTCTTTAAAATATGGATTAAAAACAAGAATCTCAATAATAATAACGACGATTACATCCTGTATTGTACAGATAAATTGAGAAATCATAGAAAACAATTAATAGTCTTGTATTTTTTTAATGAAAAATATATGATTAAACAAGATAAACACGATAAAGATGATAATTAAGGATAATGATGATAATATAGGCGCTAGATATTTATGAATTTATGAAAAATATTTTATTGTTTTATTTGCGAGAGCATGATTAAGAACAGTCCTAATATCTATTATAGCACTATTGTGCGCTTCTAGGTGATGCGGGTGTATTTCGGAACCCATTTCAATATTAGGATACGAGCATGGAAATGTTGTCGCATAAGTATTAACGGTGGAATAAAGTGCGACATCTGCGACAATTTGATATTCGCAAGATGAAAAATTATATTTTCCATTTACATAAAACTTATTAACTAATTTTTCTGCTCCTTCGCGCGAAATTATATACATTCCTGCGCACGGAAGTAAATACCTCCATTTAATAAAATTCTCCATATTTTTCAGAAACAACTCATTATATAAAATTTTAACAGTGTTTCCATACGATATACATAACTGTAATATTTCAAAATCTTTAGGAGCGTCTTTAATAAGTTCCTCATAATTTATATTGAATGGCAGAAACATGTCATCTTCCATAATAACAAACCATTCATTATTTTTATTGTTTTTGTCTTCTAAACCTGCTTTCATCGCCTTTATATGACTAGAAATGCACGCGAATTCATATTCACAATTTACGCACCCCGGATGCTTACATGTAAGCGGTCTTTTATTTTCTAGAATTCTATCAAAATCGTTCGGAGTTATAGCGGAAACTCTATGATTCTTAATATTGCGAATATTAAATTGATTTTCCATAAATTCCTTGCGCTTTACACTTCTATCTAAATTAATCCAATAATGTATCAATGACATAATTATATATCTATATTATCAAATAAATGTAATATATTCTTTATAAATGATAAATCTTATATAAGATTAAATAAGATTCTATAAGATTCTATAAGATTCTAGATAATACTATAAAATTTATTGTGGTATAGTAGTTATAATATTTTTGTTATTATAATATAAATGAAGTTAGAACTTAAAAAGTTTGATCCTACCAAAATTAAAAGCGATTCAGTAGTTGTTTTTATTGGTAAGAGAAATACGGGTAAAAGTTATTGTATGAAAGATATAATGAGTTATAATAGAGATATACCCGTAGGCGTTGTCGTGTCGCCTACAGAACGGGCAAACGGATATTTTGAAAAATTTATACCAAAAATGTTAATATATGATGAATTGGAAGAAAAATTAGTAAGCAAGTTTTTGAATCGACAAATAAATATTACAAAGGATAGAAAGCGAGAACTTGAGAAACACGGGTCATCTACTATAGATCCCAGGGCGTTCTTAATATTGGATGATTGTATGTATAATAAAGCCGCGATGAAAGATAAAAATATCAGATGTATTTTTATGAACGGGCGTCATTATAAAATATTTTTACTTATAACTATGCAGCATGGATTGGGTTTACCTCCTGATTTACGCTCAAATATAGATTATGTTTTCATTTTTAGAAATAACATAGTAAAAGAGCGAGAAAAGATATACAATCATTATGCGGGTATGTTTCCTACATTTGACGTATTTAATCAAGTAATGAATCAATGTACTGAAAATTTCGAATGCCTTGTTATAGACAATAAAACGCAGTCAAATAATATTAATGATAACGTATATTGGTATAAAGCGCAGGATAGTAATTACAAAATGTGCTCTCAAAATTTATGGGAAATGCAAGCATTACAAGATCAGAGAGATTTAATGGGAATTAATAATGATGATGAAGATGAAGATAATGAAGACTTTGACCCTGGTGTTTTTATGAAAAAGAAAAATACAAAATTAATTAAAGTTAAAAAGAACCAAAAATATTAGAAAAATCTCAATTTTTGATTTTTTGCGCTTAAATTATTATTCTCTATAACTATTTCTTTGATTTCCTTATCTTTATTGTTATTTGTCGTTTTCGCGATTGACGAATTTTCTTCCGCACTATAGTATTTGTCACCCCCGCCACCCCTTTTATCATATTCTCCCTTGGCATTTTTTTGTAATAAATTATTTTCATAATTTTCGTAAATTTTTGCTTTAATTTGAAAAGGTAATAGGGTATTATCCGCACTTTCCTTATTTTTTTCTTTAAATAAGAAAGACCCCCTGTTTTTATATATTTCGTCATCTATACTATTATTAATAGTTATAATATTACTATCATTTTCGACACCAATTATTCTTTCTTCTCCCTCTTCTTCTTCCTCTTCTTCTCCCTCTTCTTCTTCCTCTTCTTCTTCCTCTTCCTCTTCCTCTTCTTCTTCCTCTTCTTCGTCTTCTTCCTCTTCTTCTTCCTCTTCTTCGTCTTCTTCCTCTTCTTCTTCCTCTTCTTCGTCTTCTCCACGCTCATCAAGTTTCTGTTCATTAGGTTCTTCCTCATTTTCTTTATCTTCTTCTTTTTTCTCTCTTACCTGTTCATCTTCATCTTGTTCTTCTTCCTCATCTTCATCATCCTCCTCATCTTCATCATCCTCCTCATCTTCATCATCCTCCTCTTCTTCTTCTTCCTCTTCATCTTCTTCATCTTGTTCTTCTTTATCTTCATCCTCCTCTTCTTCTTCTTCTTCTTGTTCTTCTTGTTCTTCTACATCATCTTCTTGTGTCTTATTTTTACTTGGTACGCTTTTTATATTTTTGTTAGAATTACTGGAATTGCTAGAGATATTGGTGGTATCGTTGGTATCTTGGATGTCTTGGTTATCTTGTATTTGTTGAAATATGTCATCGAATGGTATGAAATCTCTGAATGTTTTTTTAATAATAATTCTAAAATTCTCTTCGATTATATTTAGATTGTTTTGATATTCAGAATCTTTAATATTTTTATTATTAAATAAGTAAGCATTTTTCCAAGAAAATATTGAGATATTTATATAACATTTGTGAATAAAATCTTCGGGTGTTGGTATTTTTATTTTAATATTATTAAATTGGTCTTTATACTCATATATTTTTATTTTTATAGTAGTTATTATTATCATTTTAATAATGTCTGCTAAATATTTACATTTTGTTGCCTTAACTATTTTTCTATACTCTTCGTATATTATATTATTATTCCATTTTTTTATTTGTACAAGTTCCTTCTGAAATTCTTTGATACTTCCTTTAATTTTTGAACAATCGCACCATATTTCATAAATTCGTTTAGATAATGGTATCGCTATTACATCTTGTATGTGCTCAATATATTCATTTCGCGTGTCTATTAAACCTTCCATATATAATAAATATTATTTAATATTCTTTATATAGCGAAAAAATTATAGTATAGTTGTTATACTAATTTAAGCGACAATATGTAATGAATAAAAATTAGCTGATGCATAAGTTGAACCTCCGGCAGTATTATAATTATTATAGGCATATATACCATAACTTCCTGGCGCTTGACTTGCTGAAAGAGTGTAGTTTATAGTATCAGTATGAGCACCCTGCGCACTCACACTTTGAACAATAAACCAAGTAGTGGCGCTTGCACCAAGCCTTAACCATAATGTATTTATTTCAATGTCCCCCGGATATACTGCGCCGTTTTGTATTACAAATCTTAATGTGTCTCCTGGTCTCGCTTGTAATATTAAATTTTGATTATTTATAAAATTAGGTCTACTCTTTCCATATGAACCTATGTTATTAAATGTGGAACCTCCAGTTCTTGTTAGATTTGTACCACTTGCCCCAGTTAACCATTCATTAGTTGTATTATTACCATAGGACCAAGGAATACCAATGTTTGTATACGTTGTTTGAACGGCTGTCGGCCAAACGAATGTTTTCGTTTTTCCGTAAAATTGACTTAATTTTATTTGAGTTCCTATATTGGGAATACCAGATACACCACGTGTATAACCAGTTGCAGCATTTAGATAATATTCACTAAAATTTATAGGATTTGTTCCACCAAAAACAGATTGTAAATTATTGAGAGATATTTGTCCAGAAGAAGGGGTCGAACCAGACATTTACTATTTATATTTTATATATTTTATCTATTTAATATTAACATTTTTAATTCTCTTAATTCTTCTTCCATATTTGTATATTTCTCTTTTAATTCGTGCAATTCGTTGTCTATATTTTTATTTTTATTATTTAATTCTTTAATTCCTTGTAATAATATTGGTACTAATCTTGTATAGTTAAGAGTTAAATAATTTTCGCCTGATTTAGATATCTTTTTATTTGTAGTAGAGTCACATATAGTATCAAAAGGTGCTAGATTAATTAATTCTGGATAATGCTTGAGTATTTCTTGCGCGCTTAAACCAATTTCGTCCTTATCTTTGTCATAACCAAAACTTTCGCCTAAATCATTGCTATTATATTTAAACACATTTATTTCATCAAGCACGGGAAGAACATCCTTAATATAACTCTTAATATTTTTTAATCTTTCGTCGGAATAATATGCTATTACATCACCAGTTGATAGTATATTACCGCCACTAACATGTAATCTATCAGCGGGAGAAACTATACCTATGCCTACATTTCCATCACTTCTAAAACTAACAGACGCAATTTCATCATAACTGTTATGTGATAATAATAAATCTAATCTTGTTCTACTATTCACCCCAGAGTTTTCATATCTACATAATTTAAAAGTTGCCCTTGCGCCGTGCGCTTGACCTGAAGTACCTTGGCGACATAAATGTAAAACAGATTTAGGGTCATTTAATACACTAGTACTTGTTGATGTAGGTTGCGTTATAGTTAAAGGTGCTTCGCTGTGATTGAAAGAGTTACTATCCGAAACTATTGGATTAATAGTAATTTTAGATTGTATATTACTTATAGTTCCAACGCCAACATTTCCATCACTTCTAAAACTAACAGAATTAATTTCATCATAAGGGCCATGTGATAATAATAAATCTAATCTTGTTCTACTACTACTTAAAGAGTCTTCATATCTACATAATTTAAAAGTTGCTCTTGCGCCGTAGCACTGAAGTGCAGTACCTTGGCGACATAAATGTAAAACAGATTTAGGGTCATTTAATATAGTAGTACCTGTTGCGGTAGGTTGTGTAATAGTTAAGGGTGCTTCGCCGTGATCGAAAGAGTTACTAACGGCAACCGTTGGATTAATAGTTAATTTCGATTGTATACTACTTATAGTTCCAATGCCAACATTTCCAGTATTAGCATTATATATATTTGTTCCTGACGTAGTCCATTGCGAACTTCCACCTCCTACAGAAGATATAACTCCAGTGCTTGAATTAATAGTTATAGTAGTACCATCAACTTTAACACCGCCTAAAACTGTTGTTGTTGCGATAGGAAGAGAATATGTAGAAGAACCACCACCCACTGAAGATATAACTCCGGTGCTTGAATTAATAGTTATAGTAGTACCATCAACTTTAACACCGCCTAAAACAGTAGTAGAAGCTATAGGATAATTATCTATTCTAGAATGATCAAGATTTCCCGAAAAATGCGATAATGGTTGAGAATCTATATCTATCATTTGCCAATTTCCTGTAGATGGATATGCGCCCTGGTCTGTTACGTATTTTAATAACCCCGGTTTTTTATAATATACTGTTGATACAGGTAGTTGCTGTATCATAGAATATTTAATTACTATTGTTGAGCTTGGCGAGTAAGAATCATATATTGTGATTTCGCCATCTATTTTCATTATTTTTGAGTTATTTTGTATAAGCATGACTCGATAATCTCCATTAAAATATTGTGATTCACCGTTATTAATTTGTACTAGTGTTCCTTGCGCGAATGTTAATGTATAAATTTCTATTGTTTTTGCTAATGTTATTATTAAATCAGCATAAATAGTTGAAGCAGTTATTCTCAAAACAGCGAATTGTGGAAAAATCGAGTAGTATACATTTTGTTGGGCATTATTAGAAAATTGTTTAAGTTCACCATTTATATGTAATACTGCCCCGTCTGGCGGAGATTCATAATTAACCGTTAGTGTATTATATCCGTACGGTAATTGTAATTCAATAAATGCTTGAAATCCAGATGGACCGGCTAGAACACCATTCCCATAAGCAATATATTGAACAACATTTGTTGTAGCACTAATAGAATTAGCATAAGTTTTCCAAGAAGCAAAATCATTATATGGTGTAAAATCATATATTAATGGCATTTTATAAGAAAAATTTAATGTTTTATGAGTTATAGGGTTTCCTTCTGGAATAGCAAACATAGGTTCATCTCCTAGTATACTTAATTCAGAAATAGCCAAAGCCTGGCCCCCATCAGCTATAAGAAAAACTACCATAGCATAATAACGATATGATATTGATGGTATATTACTTAATGTTATTATTGTGTATTCTAACGCGGTAAAAGATGCAAGACTATCTTGAAAATGTATTAATACCCAATCGCTACTATTATTATCATTCCATGAAGAATAATTATTTGAAGCATATAATTTAAATATTTTTGGCGGTCTTCCTGCTCCGCCGTCTGCGCGCGGAGCATATCTTATTTTTTTAGGATATATAGGTCTTCCCATGTCCATACTTATTACGATACCTAATTCTCCTTTAAAATTAGTACTTCCAGTATATATTCCTCCAGTGCTATAAATATTTTGCGAAACATAACAATTGTCTAGCGTTATAATATTATTAAATGCTCTATAAATATCATAACCAGGATTTATAGGACTATCAGAAACTTTTACATTTACAGTAAAAAATTTATCAGTCCAACTATTTGTGTTAGTAGAAGGTGTTGTTGGAAAATAATAATTAGATGTTATAATATTGGGATTGAGAATAGGTTCATTTACAGATGTAAGAGGAATATAAGTATTAGTGATAATCGAATTGTTTTCTCTATCCTTTATTATTAATTTATTATTATCCAAAGTTATTATATTTTGTGTAGGAGATCCAGAAATAGTATTAGTTATTACATAATTACTAACATTAGTATCATTTGTAGATATTAAAGATGACAATCTGGTATTTATAGCACTTGAATAATTACTTGAATTTTTATCATTAGTATCTACATAATATTTTAATAGGTTACTTGTTGTTATTACATAATTACTAACATTAGTATCATTTGTAGATATTAAAGATGACAATCTGGTATTTATAGCACTTGAATAATTACTTGAATTTTTATCATTAGTATCTACATAATATTTTAATAGGTTAC
>Ga0209107_10000184_pt1 | contig 37128 bp, 31 predicted proteins | sample LakErihyJuly2011_2_FD_187460 | JGI IMG/M metagenome (GOLD analysis project Ga0209107, IMG submission 187460) | Freshwater microbial communities from dead zone in Lake Erie, Canada - CCB hypolimnion July 2011 (SPAdes) (version 2) | ecosystem: Environmental > Aquatic > Freshwater > Lentic >...
CTGCGTGGTGGTGCTGGGCGATGCGCTGGCCGTCGTGCTGCTCGATGCCCGTGGCTTCAAGGCCGAAGACTTCGCGCGCTCCCACCCGGGCGGTGCCCTGGGCCGCAAGCTGCTGACCCACCTGCGCGACGTGATGCGCTCGGGCGATGCCGTGCCGCGCGTGGCCCCCGAGGCGGGCTTTGGCGAGGTGATGTCCGAGATGAGTCGCAAGGGCCTGGGCGCCACCGCCGTGGTCGATGCGGCCGGCGCGCTGCTGGGCGTCTTCACCGACGGCGACCTGCGCCGCAAGATCGAAGCCGGCCTGGACCTGCGCAGCCTCAGCGCGCAGCAGCTCATGACCGCCGCACCGCGCACCATCCGCGACGACGTGCTCGCCGCCGAGGCCGTGGCTTTGATGGAAACCCACCGCATCAACACCCTGCTGGTGACCGACGCCGCCGGCCTGCTGGTGGGCGCCGTCAGCACCAACGACCTGATGCGCGCCAAGGTGATCTGATGCGCAGCCTCACGCCCTCCCTGCAATTCCCAGCGGCCCTGCGCCACCACGCCCAGGGCGTGCGCGCCGCCATCTTCGACGTCGATGGCGTGCTGACCGACGGCACCCTGTTCATCAGCGAAGCCGGTGAAACGCTCAAGGCCTTCCACGCGCTGGATGGCCACGGCTTGAAGCTGCTGGCGCAAGGTGGCATCACGCCCATCGTCATCACCGGCCGTGACTCGCCCGCGGTGCGCCGCCGCCTGAAAGACCTGGGCGTGACGCACGCCGTTTTTGGTGCGCATGACAAGCTCGCTGCGGCCGAACCCTTGCTGGCGCAACTGGGCCTGACGTGGTCGCAGCTCGCCGTGATGGGCGACGACTGGCCCGACCTGCCCCTGCTGGTGCGCGCCGGCCTGGCCGTGGCGCCGGCCAATGCGCACGCCGAGGTCAAGGCCGTGGCCCACCACGTCAGCCAGCTCAAGGGCGGGCAAGGCGCCGCCCGCGAGTGCTGCGACCTGCTGCTGTGGGCCACCGGCCGCTACGAAGCCTTGCTCCATGGCCACCTGCAGACCTTGGACACCAATGTGGCCGCACCCGCCGCGTCCTCTGCACCCGGAGCCCCCACCGCATGAGCCAGGCCCCTTTGAACCGTGGCCCCTTCAACCGAGGCCCCGATTGGCTGGCCCGCCTGCAGTCCGCATTGCCCGTGGTGGTGGCCGCGGGCCTGGCCGGCTTCAGCTGGTGGTTGGTGTCGTCTTCGCCCGCGCCACGCCAGGCAGCGACCGCCGCCAAGGCCGACGACCGCCCCGACTACATCCTCAGCCGGGCCCGCATCGCCCGCTTTGACGCCCAAGGCCGGCTGGAGGCCGTGCTCGACGGCGACACCATGCGCCACCGGCCGGTGAGCAACGCCATGGAAGTCGATGCCATGGTGCTGTCGGCCCGCCACGAAGACGGCCGCAGCATGCACGCCACGGCGCAGCAAGGCGAATGGGTGGAGCCCACCGGCGTGGTCACGCTCAGTGGTGGCGCTGACGTGCGCCTGATGCCCGCACCGACACCGGGTGCGCAGGGCGCTGGCGTTTCTGGCGATGCCGGCACCGGCTTGCGCACGGGCACCACCCGCGTGGTGGGCGAAGGCCTGCGCCTGGACACCCACGCGCGTGTGCTCAGTTCCACCTTGCCCGTGACGATGACCCGCGACCACAGCGAAGTCCGTGCGCAAACCTTGCAGCACGACGATGTGGCTGGCCTCACCCTGCTGGGTGGGCGCGTGCACGGCCGCCTGGACGGTCAGCCGCGCTGAGCTGCTCCGACCGACGCCCGTGGCACGGGCGCGCGGGCGGGGTGTCAGGCCGGCTCTGACGCTGGCCGGTCAGTCGTGACCGTGGCCTCGGCCCTTGCCGCGACCATGGCCGCGCTCGTCCCGGTCTCCGCGATCGCCACGGCCACCGCGGTCATCTTCGCGCCAACCGCCTCGGTCGTGGTCGTGGCGGTCATGGTCATCGCGGCCGTAACGGTCGCCGCGCGGGGGCTGCGCATCGCGCACGAAATACACCGGCTGGCCGCAGGCGCTGTACTGGCCGCAGTAGCGCGACCAGTTCTTCGAGTGGCCGGGCGGCACGCGCATGTAAATGGGGCGCTGGCGCGCACCGTACGGCGATTGCTGGATGATGACCGGCTGCGGGTAGAGCAGCACGGGCGGCTGCTCGCCGATGTCCACGCGGCCGTAGAAGCCGGGCTGGTTGACGCTCACGCTCACGCCGACGTTGGTGGCGGCCTGCGCCGAAGACATCGCGCCGGAGAGGCCAGCCAAGCCCAGGGCGGCCGTGGCGGCCAGGCGGGTCATGGTGTTTTTCGAGATCGACATGGTGCGGTCCTGCTGTGGTTGCGACTGGGATTGTGACCCTTTAACGCAGCCACCAAAGCAAAAGGCGACACCGTCGGGTGTCGCCTTCGTGAAGATGTGCAAGCGAGTGATTCAGGCTTGCATCATCTGGAATCAGTAGCCGCCGCGGCCGTAGCCACCGCCGCCGTCGCCACGGCCACCACCGTAGCCGCCACCGCCGCCTTCGCGACGGCCACCGCCGCCGCCACCACCGTAGCCGCCACCGCCGCCTTCACGGCGACCACCGCCGCCAGCGCCACCGTAGCCGCCGCCGCCATTGCCGCCACCGCCGTTGCCACCACCGTAGGGGCTGCGGAAGCCAGCAGGACGCTCTTCGCGGGGACGTGCTTCGTTCACGACGATCGCACGGCCGGCCACGGGCTGACCGTTCAGGCCGTTGATGGCCGATTGTGCTTCGGCATCAGAGCCCATTTCGACGAAGCCGAAACCCTTGGAGCGGCCGGTCTCGCGGTCCATCATGACCTTGGCCGAAGAAACTGCGCCAAATTCAGAGAAAGCGTCTTGCAGATCCTGATCGCGCACGCTGTAGGCCAGGTTGCCCACGTAAAGTTTGTTGCCCACGAGAGAGCCCCTTTCAAAGTAACAAAGTAACCATGTGGAGCTTCAACCCATCAGGACCCATTCCAAAGACGGTGCCGCTTCCAGACACAGACCAATCCATTATGTGTGAAGCCTGAGCCTTCGGCCAGCGTTTTGCACCCAAATTTTTGAATGGATGTCAACCATTGATGCGCATGTGGCGGCCCGTCTGCAGGTTTTTCTAGGGGCTAGCCCCTATGATCGGACCCCATTCAGCTGTTTTCGCCCGCCATTTCGGCATCCACCCCTTTCGCGCCGCCATTTCCCCTCCCTTTTGAGCGACAGAGCGACATGCCCACTCCGCCCGAATCCTTCGCGTCCTTGTTGGCCTCGCGCCGCCGCTTTGACTGGTGGCAGGCCCTGGTGCGCGTGCTCTCCAGCATCGAGGCGGTGCGCGATGGCCGCGCCCTGTACGTGCTGTTGGCGTCGTTCTGTGGCGCAGGGTTGGCGACGGCCTCGGCCATGGCGTCGTTCGGGCGCGAAGACCTGCCTTGGGCGATCGGGCAGGGCGCTGCGGCCTTGTTCATCGCGTTTTACGGCGCCAACGCGGCCGGCCTGTTGCTGATGGACCGGGCCATGGGCCGCGCGCCCCGCGATGTGGCCGATGCGGTGTTCGACGCCTTGGGCATCGCCCACCGGGTGCTGCTGGCGCTGGCGATGATGCTGGTGCTGGCGGCGGCCTTGGCGGGGTGCCTGCTGGGGCTGTACTGGTTGAGTGGCTTGCCACGCATCGGCCCCTGGCTGTTCGTGTTGGTGGTGCCGGCCACGGTGCTGATCATCGGGCTGACGGTGCTGGCGGGCGTGGTGGTGGTGGCGCCTTTGACGGGGCCGACCGTGTGGGCGGGGGCATCGTCCGTGCAGGCGGTGGCGACCATCGGGCGGCTCATCCGCGACCGTTTGCTCCAGGCGGCGGTGCTGGTGGGGGGCTTGAGCCTGGCCACCGGCCTGGTCGGTGCGGCCGCCAGTGCCATGGTGCTGCTGGGCGGACGGGTCATGGCCGAGGCCTCGGTGTTTGTGCTGGGCGTGGACATCCCGCCCGAGGCCCTGATGGCGGGCCTGCTGGGCCGCACCGTGCAGATCACCCAGGGCGCGGTGGTGCCGGCCAAGGCGCTGAGCTACATCTCGGCGGCCACGGTGGGCGGCGGCATGGTGTTCGCGCTGGCGCTGGTGATGCCCACCTTGGTGTACCTGCGCGGGGTGTGCGAGGTCTACCTGGCCTTGCGCGCGTCCGACGCGGATGCGGTCGCAGGCCTGGCCGACCCGGCGGCCGACGTGCAGACTTTGGCCTGAGCTTGCGGTGGACGTGATGGCCCAGCCCATGCCCAGTCCCGACAGCCTGTGCCCTTGCGGTGGCGGCCCCAGTGGCGCCATGCCTTATGCCGGATGCTGCGGGCGCTTCCACGCTGGGCCCTTGCACCTGCAGGTGCCCGACCCGGAATCGCTCATGCGTTCGCGCTACAGCGCGTTCGTGCTCGACCTGCGCGATTACCTGATGGCGACCTGGCACCCCGACCACCGGCCTGCGCTCATCGAGCCGCCCGAGCCGGGCCTGCGCTGGCTGGGCCTGCAGGTCACGGCCGCGAAGCTGACCGGGCCGGACCAGGGCGAGGTGAGCTTCGTGGCGCGCAGCAAGCTGGGCGGCCGGGCGCACCGGCTGGTCGAACGCAGTGGCTTCGTGCGCGACGGTGGGCGGTGGTTCTACACCTGCGCCCTGGACGACGCTGCCTGAGCCTGATCGCTCGGGGGGCTGATCCAGCGCAAGCCACGCGCCCCCTGATTCACGGGGTTTAACGCGCCCCGAAAGGGCTTCCCCTGGCGACAAGCGGCAGGCTTGTCTTTAAGGTGCAGGCGTTGTCCCAGCTGCCTGTCAGGCAAAGAGTTCGCCATGATCGAGAAGTTGAACGTCATCCAGACCATGATGGCCCTGCTGGGCGCCTCGGCGGTGGCCGTCACGGCGCTCGAAGGGGTGTTGATCGGCCGCCTGGCCAATAGCCAAAAAACCGGCCAAAAAGACGGCCAGCCAGGTCGCGCACCCTACGATTGGTCGGCCTTTTGGGTCACGGTGCGCATCAACCTGTGGCGCGTGCTGGTGGAGGCCATCCCCATGGGCGTGGTGCTGGGCGCGTCGCTGCCGTTCGGGCAATGGATGTACGAGCAGCGCCTGTGGACGGTGCCCATGGACACCTGGTGGGGCTGGGTGGCGATGTTCTTCTGCACCGAGTTCTTCTATTACTGGATGCACCGCGCCGGCCACCGCGTGCGCTGGTACTGGGCCTCGCACCAGGTGCACCACTCGGGCAACCAGTACAACCTGGCGGCGGCGTTCCGCCAGTCCATCACCGGCAAGGTCACGGGTGGCTTCGTGTTTTTCGCGCCGCAGTGCCTGTTCGGTTTTTCGCCAGATGCGGTGCTGATTTCCTACGGCCTGAACCTCGTCTACCAGTTCTGGATCCACACCGACTTGGTGCCCAAGCTGGGCTGGATGGAAGGCGTCTTCAACACGCCGTCGGCGCACCGTGTGCACCACGCCGCCAACGTCGAGTACCTGGACTGCAACTACGGAGGCACCATCATGCTGTTCGACCGGCTCTTCGGCACCTACGTCGGGGAGAAAGACGGCGTGCCCATCCGCTACGGCCTGGTCAAGGCGCAAACCTCGCGCAACGCGCTGTGGGTGTGCCTGGCGGAGTGGGCGGCCATCGGGCGGGACCTGCTGAAGGTGCGCAACCCTTTGCACGCTGTGGGCTACCTGTTCGGGCCGCCAGGCTGGGCGCCGCATGGCCGAGGGCTGACCACGGAAGGCCTGCGCCAGGCCATGACCTCGCTCACGGGGCAGCCGGCGGGCGTGCCGCCCGAGTGGTTGCTGGAGGGCCAGCCCGTGCCGGTGGGCGAGGTGCCTGCCGCGACGGGTGCGCCTGACGCCATGGCCTTCACCCCGGTGGGGCAGGCTCGGCGCGTGTGAGGTCTTCGAGTCGGCCCAACCAGCGCAGCGCCTGCTCGCGGTTGTCTCCGCACATCTCCTCGCTGGGTTGGAGCGAGCCGCACACCGCGGGCCGTTCCGGTTGACCGAACAGGCGGCAGCGCAAGGCTTCGTCCAGATGAGGGCAGGGCACGCCAGCGGGTTTGCCGTGGGGCAAGCCGGGCAGGGGCGATGAGATCGAAGGCGCGATGCAGCAGGCCGCGCAGCCGGGTCGGCAGTCCATGCCGCGCATTGTGGCGCGGCTGGCGCAGAAGAGGGCCCCTGATTGAATGTTGGCGCGATGACAGCGTTGCGTTCAATTTAACGGGGCCAGATGACAGGCCGTGGCATCCCTGGCGACATCAGGGTTTTGACGCGGCGCGACCTGCCCGTGCGGCACATCTCCACAGGAGGGGGCGATCCCGGTAAAATGGAAGGTTGCTCAAAAATGTGGCAATCTGTCCGTTGGCGCTGGTGCCAGCGGTGGCCAGCGAGGCTTGCATGCTGTACTCCGAAGAATTTGATGTGATCGTGGTCGGTGGCGGCCACGCGGGCACCGAGGCCGCTTTGGCCGCGGCGCGCATGGGCTGCAAAACGCTGCTGCTGAGCCACAACATCGAGACCCTGGGGCAGATGAGCTGCAACCCGTCCATCGGCGGGATTGGCAAGGGCCACCTGGTCAAGGAGGTCGATGCCTTGGGCGGTGCCATGGCCGAGGCCACGGACGAGGGCGGCATCCAGTTCCGCATCCTCAACGCGAGCAAGGGGCCGGCCGTGCGCGCGACCCGCGCCCAGGCCGACCGGATCCTCTACAAGGCGGCCATTCGCCACCGGCTGGAAAACCAGCCGAACCTGTGGCTGTTCCAGCAGGCCGTTGACGACCTGATGGTGGAGGGCGATGGCGATGGCGCGCGCGTGGTGGGGGCGGTCACGCAGGTGGGCATCCGCTTTCGCTCCCGCACGGTGGTGTTGACCGCGGGCACCTTCCTGGACGGCAAGGTCCACGTCGGCTTGCAGAATCACAGCGCCGGGCGCGCCGGTGACCCGCCTGCCATCACCCTGTCGGCGCGCCTGAAGGAGCTCAAGCTGCCGCAAGGCCGCCTGAAAACCGGCACGCCACCGCGCATCGATGGCCGCAGCATCGACTTCTCCAAACTGACCGAGCAGCCGGGCGACGGCGTGCCGCTCTTGGGCGGCTGGTGCGCGCCGGGTGCGCCCTTGTCTGCGCCCACCGGCCCCGATGTGCCCGTGTTCAGCTTCCTCGGTTCGGCCAGCCAGCACCCGCGCCAGCTGCCGTGCTGGGTCACGCACACCAACCAGCGCACGCACGACATCATCCGCTCGGGGTTCGACCGCAGCCCGATGTTCACCGGCGTCATCGAAGGGGTGGGGCCGCGTTACTGCCCGAGCATCGAGGACAAGGTCAACCGCTTCGCCGACAAGGACTCGCACCAGATCTTCCTGGAGCCCGAGGGCCTGACGACGAACGAGTTCTACCCCAACGGCATCAGCACCTCGCTGCCCTTCGACATCCAGATGGCCGCACTGAGATCGATGCCAGGCCTGGAGAACGCCTACATCCTGCGGCCGGGCTACGCCATCGAGTACGACTACTTCGACCCGCGCGAGTTGAAGTCCACCTTCGAGACCCGTGCCATCGGTGGCCTGTTCTTCGCCGGCCAGATCAACGGCACCACGGGTTACGAAGAGGCGGCGGCCCAGGGCCTGTTCGCCGGGGTGAACGCCGCGCTGCAGGCGCAGGGCAAAGAGCCCTTCACCCTGCGCCGCGACCAGGCTTACCTCGGTGTGCTGGTCGATGACCTGACGACCCAGGGCGTGACCGAGCCCTACCGCATGTTCACCAGCCGCGCCGAGTTCCGCCTGCAGCTGCGCGAGGACAACGCCGACCTGCGCCTGACCGAAATCGGCCGCCAGCTGGGCCTGGTGGGCGATGCCCGTTGGGGCGCCTTCAACCGCAAGCGCGACGCTGTTTCACGTGAAACAGAGCGCTTGCGCACGACCTGGGTGCGCCCCGCGACCTTGCCGCCGGCCGATGCCGAGCGCCTGGTGGGCAAGGCCCTGGAGCGCGAGTACAAGCTGGAAGACCTGCTGCGCCGCCCCGGTGTGGGCTACGACCAGGTGGCCGAAGCGGGCAAGCTGGGCGCCGAGCGCCATGCCGCCTTGCGTGCCGAGTCCGCCAACGGCGTGGTCACGGACGATGCCGCGCTGCCGCCGCCGGTCGTGGACCGCACCTCCCTGCGCGCCGAGCTGGGCGACACCCTGGCCGATGCCGTCATCGAGCAGGTGGAGATCAGCGTGAAGTACGCCGGCTACATCGACAAGCAGAACGACGAGGTCGAGCGCGCCGCGAGCTACGAGCACCTGCGCCTGCCCGATGACCTGGACTACACGGCCGTGTCGGCGCTGAGTTTCGAGGCGCGGCAGAAGCTGAGCAAGCACCGGCCCGAGACCCTGGGCCAGGCTTCGCGCATCTCGGGCATCACGCCGGCGGCCATCTCGCTCCTGCTGATCCACCTGAAAAAAGGGCGCTTCAAGGGATTCGCCCGGGCCGATGTCGCCCCCGACGATGCGGCCAGCGCTGTGCCCCGAACCTCTGCGCCCCTGATTTCCTGAGCCCCTGACCCAGCATGACCCGACCTTCTTTCGGCCGCCTGCCGCCTGCCCGCAAGGCCCCCCGCGCGGCTCCCCGTCCTGCCACGCCGGTGGCGCCCCGCACCACGGAGCGGCCCGTTCAATGGGATGAGGCGACCTGGCTGGCGGCCATCCCGTCGGTGCTGGACGCCGTGGGCTTGGGCCTGTCGCCCGAGCAACTGGGCCAGCTGGCCCGCTACATGCGCCTGCTCAGCCACTGGAACGCGACCTACAACCTCACGGCCTTGCGCAGCGCGCCCGACATGCTCAGCCACCACCTGGCCGATTGCCTGGCGGTGCTGCGGCCCTTGATGGCGCAGCTCGATGCGGGGGCAAACGCCGCGCCAGGGCAGGGGGGCGCACCGCTCCGGCTGCTGGACGTGGGCAGCGGTGGTGGTCTGCCGGGGGTGGTGCTGGCCATTTGCTGCCCGAACCTGCACGTCAGTTGCGTGGACACGGTGGGCAAGAAGGCTGCGTTCATCCGCCAGGTGGCAGCCGAGTTGCGCTTGCCCCACTTGCGCGGGGAACATGCCCGCGTCGAGCAACTGACGGGCCGATACGACCTGATCACCTCCCGCGCTTTCGCGTCGCTGGCCGACTTCGTCGCGCTCACCCGCCAGCAGCTCACGCCCGGTGGCGTCTGGATGGCGATGAAGGGCAAGCTGCCCGACGACGAGTTGGCCGCCTTGCCGTCCGATGTGGAGGTGTTTCACGTGGAACACCTGCAGGTGCCGGGCCTGGATGCGGAGCGCTGCCTGATCTGGCTGCGCTTGAAACCTGGGCTGCCAGCCGACTGAGGGCGCTGGCCGCCGCGGTCAAGCAGCGCTTGGTCCGTGGCGGGATGGCGTCATTTTGTGCTCCGTGTGAGGTGCGCAAGGTGCGTTGTGGTGCGGTGTTGTGGCTCAGTGGCTGTTTGGAGGGACGTGCGGGTCGATAATGGATTCGCACGATTTTCTGGAGATCACCTTGCCAATCCCTGCCAAGCACCTGTGGGTTCAAGCGCATCTGACGCGGGGGCTGCGCGCCGCGGCGTCGACCACTTCGGTGGCCGTGGGTTTGGCCTTGACCCTGGCGGTGGGCGCTGCGTGCGCCGGCACGGTGGCGGGGCAGGGCGATGCACGGTTTGAGCCGCGCCGGCCTGCCCCTGTGACCGGGCGGGTGGGCAACGATGCCCCGACGGCCGTGGCGCCTCAGGCGGTGTCCACCGCGGTGCAGGTGCCTGCGCCCGCGCACCTGCCTGCCGCGCCGCATGACCTGCTCGCGCAAGCTGTCGCGTCGCCCGCCACGCCGGATGGCAAAGACCTCGGTCGGATGGACCGCGCAGCCCGCACGCCCGTGGCCAAGGTCAGCAAGACCATCGGGGCACGCCAGCAGCCGGCCATGGCGCGGGCGGCGCCCCCCACTGTTTCACGTGAAACCGCCTCGGGGGCCCGGTCGAAAGCAGCGCTTTCGCGCATCGCCCGACACGAGCGCGACGGGAAAGGCCCGAAGACGCTGGCCCAGCGGCGCGCAGCCAAGGCCCACGGCACCACCGCGACACAGCATGCGCATGCCAAGGCGGCGCATGCATCGCGTGCCGCAGCCACCGCCCATCAGAAACCAGCGCGGGCGCTTGCCGGCCGGCCAAGCGGGGCCCTCTCTGCGAAGGCCGGGCACCAGGCCAAGGCCGTGGCCAGGGTCAAATCAACGGCAAAACACCAAGCCACCCGCACGGCCACCCACGCCGCCAAGTCCCTGAAGCACACCGCGTCGGTGCGTTCGGCCAAAGCCGCGCCCTCGGGCACGGCCTCCGCCGCTCGCCGCCACGGAGTCTGATGCCCCACCCTCCAGGCGATAATCTCCCCATGCCGCACATCTTCTGCATCGCCAACCAAAAGGGCGGGGTGGGCAAAACCACCACCACCGTCAACCTGGCGGCCGGCCTGGCCCGAGAGGGCCAGCGCGTCCTCATCGTGGACCTCGACCCGCAAGGCAACGCCACCATGGGCTCGGGTGTGGACAAGCGCACCTTGGCGCACAGCGTCTATGACGTGTTGCTGGAAGATGCCAGCCTCGCCGAGGCGCGCGTGCGCAGCGACAAGGCCGGCTACGACGTGCTGGGTGCCAACCGCGAACTGGCGGGCGCCGAGGTCGAGCTGGTCAACCTGGAGCGCCGCGACCGCCGCCTGAAAACGGCCATCGAGGCGGCCGCGGCCGACTACGACTTCGTGCTCATCGACTGCCCGCCGTCCCTGAGCCTGCTCACGCTCAACGGCCTGACCTGCGCCCACGGCGTGATCGTGCCCATGCAGTGCGAGTACTTCGCGCTCGAAGGCCTCACCGACTTGGTCAACACCGTCAAGCAGGTGCACGCCAACCTCAACCGCGAACTGCAGCTCATCGGCCTGTTGCGCGTCATGTTCGACCCGCGCATCACCCTGCAGCAGCAGGTCAGCGACCAGCTCAAGTCGCACTTCGGTGACAAGGTCTTCGACACCGTCATCCCGCGCAACGTGCGCCTGGCCGAGGCGCCCAGTTATGGCCTGCCTGGCGTGGTGTTCGATCCGTCTTCCAAGGGCGCGCAGGCGTTCGTGGCCTTTGCCCAGGAGCTGGTGCGGCGCGTGGCGCCCAGCCTGGGCGCTGCGGCTTGACCCTGCCCGAGCCCCTCTGAGAAAACCGCCGGAAAGCGCGGACAATCATGCCCATGGCGACCAAGAAATCCAAAGGCCTCGGCATGGGCCTGGAGGCCCTGCTGGGCCCCAAAGTCAGCGACACCCCCCCAGCGAACGCAGGCATCGACGGCGCACCCTCGGTGCTGCGCCTCGACCGCATGCAGCCGGGCAAGTACCAGCCGCGCACGCGCATGGACGAGGGCTCCTTGTACGAGCTGGCCGAGAGCATCAAGTCCCAGGGCATCATGCAGCCCATCCTGGTGCGCCCGGTGGGCGACCCGGTCGAGGGCCGCTACGAGATCATCGCCGGCGAGCGCCGCTCCCGCGCGGCCAAGCTGGCGGGCCTCACCGAGGTGCCGGTGCTGGTCAAGGATGTGCCCGACGAGGCCGCCGCGGCCATGGCCCTCATCGAGAACATCCAGCGCGAGGACCTCAACCCGCTGGAAGAAGCGCAAGGCCTGCAGCGCCTGACCGCCGAGTTCGGCCTGACGCACGAGCAAGCCGCGCAAGCCGTGGGCCGCTCGCGCAGCGCCGCTTCCAACCTGCTGCGCCTGCTCAACCTGGCCGAGCCCGTGCAGGGCATGCTGATGGCCGGTGACATCGACATGGGCCACGCCCGCGCGCTGTTGCCGCTGGACAAGGCCGTGCAGATCACGACGGCCAACGAGGTGGCGGCCAAAAAGCTCAATGTGCGCGAGACCGAAAAGCTCGTCGCCAAGGTGCAGGGCGTGGGCCGCCAGGCACCGCTGCTGCGCGTCAAGGGCGAGAAATCGCGCGACGTGCTGCGCCTGGAAGAGCAGCTCTCCGACTTGCTCACCGCGCAAGTGGGCATTCACATCAAGCGCAAGACCAAGCGCGGCGAGCAGGGTGAGGTCACCATCCAGTTTGGCAGCCTCGACGAGCTCAATGGCCTGATCGACAAGCTGCGCGGCGGCCCCGAGGCCTGAGGCCGCGGCCCATGTCCGCCCGCCTGCTGACCTGGCCCCTGCCGGCCGCGGCCACCTGGGCATTGGCCTGGGCGCTGGCCCTGGCCCTGCGGGCGGTGGACGCGCCTGCGTGGGCCGCGCTGGGCTTGCCGACCGCCCTGGGCGCCCTGGCGGCCTTGCTGCCCTGGGTGGCCACCACGGCCTGGCGCCGGGTCTTCGTGGCCGGGGGCTTCCCGCTGAGCGTGTTGGCGCAATCTGTCCAGAACGGGCTGCCGGGGCAGGGCGGGGGCTTCGGCACAGGCATGCCGTCCTGGCTCTGGCTGGCCCCGCTGGCCTTGCTGCTGCTGGCCTACCCCCGCCGCGCCTGGCGCGATGCGCCGGTTTTCCCCACGCCGCGCGGGGCCCTGGACGCGCTGCCCGCCCACATCCGCCTGCCCGATGGCGCCCGTGTGCTGGACGCCGGCTGCGGCATGGGCGACGGCCTCATGGCTTTGCATGCAGCCCTGCACCCGGCTTGGCCGCAGGCGCGGTTGGAAGGGGTGGAGTGGAGCGCCCTGTGGCGCGGGGTGTCGGCCTGGCGCTGCCCCTGGGCCCGGGTGCGCCGCGGTGACATGTGGGCCGACGACTGGGCGGCGTTCGACCTCGTCTACCTGTTCCAGCGCCCCGAGACCATGCCCCGCGCCATGGCCAAGGCCGCTCAGGAGATGCGCCCGGGCAGCTGGCTGGTCAGCCTGGAGTTCGAAGCCATCGGCTGGTCACCGCACGCCCGCATCGACCTGGCCGGCGGGCGCCCCGTGTGGGTGTACCGCCTGGGTGCGCCGTCTGCCAATGCCGGTGCCGGTTCAGCGCCCGGCCTGGCGCCCGTCCCGCGCCCCAGCCGCCGCTGAACAGGCCCGCGCCAACCCTTCGGCGCACGCCCGGCCGGGCCCCGCACTACACTCTCGCGTTCCACTCAGACTGCCCAAGCCGATGTCCGCACCGCCCACCGCCCCCGCCGCGCCGTTCACGCAGGAGGACTACCGCGCCGCCCTGGGCCAGTTCACCACCGGGGTGACCATCGTCACGGCGCGTGCGGCCGACGGCCGTTTGCTGGGCCTGACGGCCAACTCCTTCAACTCGGTGTCGCTGGCGCCACCGCTGGTGCTCTGGAGCCTGTCCAGCCAGTCCAGCTCCATGCCGGGCTTCCAGGCGGCCACGCACTACGCCATCAACGTGTTGGCGGCCGACCAGCGCCTGCTGGCCGAGCGTTTCTCACGCAAGGGCATCGACCGCTTCGACGGCGTGGCCTGGCGCGCGGGCCTCACCGGGGCCCCGGTCATCGACGGTGCCGTGGCAGTGTTCGAGTGCCGCAACCGCAGCCAGCACGCCGAGGGCGACCACATCATTTTCGTGGGCGAGGTGGCGCACTGCAGCCGCCGTGTGGGCGCCACGCCCCTGGTCTACCACGGCGGACGCTTCTTCTCCGATTTGCCGATCTGATCGACCGGACCGGCGGCACGTGGCCGCCGCCGCGAGCACTCAGAGCGCGTCACCCCGTGCGCAGCGGTCCAGCAGGGCCAGCAGCCGGCCCACGTCCAGCGGCTTGGTGAGGTATTCGGCGAAACCGCGCTGGCGCGCCTCGCTGATCTGGTCGGGCATGACATCGGCCGACAGCGCCACCCGCGGGATGGCCGCCGTGTGGGCATGCAGGGCCAGGGCGTCGGACACGTCCAGGCCGTTCATGTCGCCCAGGTGCATGTCCAGCAGCAAGAGGTCGGGCGGCTGCGACAGGGCCATGGCGATGGCTTCCTGCCCGCAGGTGGCCACGTCCAGGTGCCACTGCGGGCGCATGCGCATGACCTGGCGCAGCAACTCCACATTGACCACATTGTCTTCGGCGTAGAGCACCGTCAGCCCGTCGGCCATGCCGTCGTCGAGCGCGCCAAAGCCGGTGCGGGGGCGGGTGGCCAGGGCGTCGTCGTCGTGCGGGGCCTCGGCGCGCGGCAGCCAGACGCGGAAGTGTGTGCCCGTGCCCTGGCGGCTGCTGACCTCGATGCGGCCGTGCATGAGCTCCACCAAGCGCTTGACGATGACCAGCCCGATGCCGGTGCCCTCGATGCTGGTGCGCTCCGCCCCCAGGCGGTTGAAGGGCTCGAAGAGGTGGGCCAGCTGTCCCTCGGTCATGCCGCGGCCCGAGTCGCTGACGGTGATGATCACCTCGCGGTCCAGGCCCATGGCCTCGACCATGACACGGCCACCTTGCTGGTTGTATTTGATGCCGTTGGAGAGCAGGTTGACCAGGATCTGGCGCAGGCGCACCGCATCGCCGTGCACGAACAGGTCGGGCTCAGGGGGCGTGCACACCAGGCGCAGGCCGGCATCGCTGGCCTGGTTGCTCACCATGGCCACGGCGGCGTCGAGCACATCGGACAGGGGCAGGGGCTCGATGGCCATGGGCAGGCTGCCGGCCTCGATGCGGGAGAGGTCCAGCACGTCGGTGAGCATGGCCAGCAGGTGGGCGCCGGCGCGCTCGATGTGGTCGACCTTGCCGCGCTGGTCCGGGTGCAGGGGGTGGCGCGGGTCCACGCGCAGCAGTTGCGCGAAGCCCAGCATGGCGTTGAGCGGGGTGCGCAACTCGTGGCTCATGCGCGAGAGGAATTCCGTCTTGGCCTTGCTGGCGCGCTCGGCGGCGCGCGCGGAGTTCATCGCGTCCTGCATCTGCTGGCGCGCGGTGATGTCTTCCACCACGGCGATGAACTGCACCGGCTCGCCCTGTGCGTCACGCAGCACGGCCACGTTCAGCGAGGCCCACACCACCTGCCCGTCGGGGCGGACGTAGCGTTTCTCGGTGACATAGCCCGTTGTGCGGCCGTGGACCGCCGCTTCCATGTGGGCGCGCGAGGCCGAGACATCGTCCGGATGGGTGATGTCTTGCACGTGCAGGCCGACCAGGTCGGCGCGGCGGCGCCCGACGATGTCGGCAAAGCGTGGGTTGGCCTCCAGGATGCGGCCGCGCAGGGACACCCGCACCATCCCGATGCCAGCGGCCTCGAAAATCAGCTGGTAGGGGGCCGCCACCGCATCGCGGTCTGGGGCGGGGGCATGGGGGAAGGGGTCGGGCACACCCGATGGCCCCGGGACTCCTGAGGACAAGCTCGACATGGCACTGCTAGGACAGTCACCACCCACGGTCCCGGTCTTGCACAAGCCTGGGCCCCGCCTCCACGGCATCGACCGGGGGGTGGTGAGCCCCGGTCAACCGTCTTCTGAATGTTGTGTTGAGCACCGCGTTGAACGCGACGCGCTGGCGGGGAGCATAACGCGAGCGGCGTGGATGCACCAGCATCCTTGTGGGTGGTTTCAGATGATGCTTGCTGCATCACTTTGCCGCAGGGGCGCGGCGTGGGCCGGCGCGGATGCGGGCAGGAGCCTTGGCTCAGACACCGGTTCGGATGCCGGCTCGACGGCCGTGCGGTTGCGGCCCGCGGCTTTGGCGGCGTACAGGGCCCGGTCGGCGCGTTCGATGCAGGCGTCCAGCGGCTCGGCGCAGTCGTACGCGGTCAGCCCGGCCGAGAAGGTGGTGCGCAGCTCGGGCACCGCCGCCGACATCGTGGCGCCGGCCACCATGTCGCGCACACGCTCCAGGCCGACGTTGGCCTGCTCGGTGGTGGTGTCGTTGAGCAGCATCAGGAACTCTTCGCCGCCCCAGCGGGCGAGCACATCGGTGTCGCGCAGGGCTTGCTGCGCGATCTGGGCGAAGTGGCGCAGCACGTCGTCGCCCACGCCGTGGCCGTGGGTGTCGTTGACGCGCTTGAAGTGGTCGAGGTCGATCAGGGCCAGGCAGAAGCGGTGGTGGCCGGTGCGCTCCAGGCGCTTGCGGTGCTGGTGCAGCACGTCCATCATGTGGCGCCGGTTGACGAGGCCGGTGAGCTCGTCGCGCGTGGCGAGGATCTGGATGCGCACCAGCGCCTGGCCGAGTTCGTCCTTCTGGCTTTGCAGCCGGGCGCGCAGGCTGCTGAGCTGGGCGGCCAGCGAGGAGATGGTCGGCACGATGGCCGCCGTCAGCAGGAAGTGCACGATCTCCAGCTTGAAGGGGTAGTTGACCGGGTCGCGCGCCATCATCACGCCCTGGGCCACGCCCATGGCCACCACGGTGTAGCCGGCGGCGATGCGGGCGCCGCGCGGCTGCAGGTTGAAGACACCGAACACGAGCACCAGCACCAGCAGCATCATGGTCGAGCCATGCACCGGCCCTGTGACGGAGTAGGCCCCGATGATGATGGTCAGGGCCGCCAGGATCTGGGGCAGGGTGAGGGCCGGGTCGGCGAAGCGCTGGTTGAGGCCCGAGCGCAGCACGGCGTACCACAGCAGGCAGTTGGCGACGATGGCGCCCGACAGCCAGATGGCGTCTTGCGCCTGCATGAAGCCCATCCACACGGCATAGGCCTGCAGGCCGCAGCACGCCAGGAACACGTTGGCGGCCAGCAGCGAGCGCTGGATGCGCAAGCGCTGCTTGGGGTCGGCGCTCAGCAACCAGTTGGCGAGCGAGGATGTCGCGGATGTCTGCATGGACTTTTCACCACCTTGCTTGGGGCATCGGCGTCATTGCCATTGAACTGTAGGCAGGCCGTGAAAGGCAAGGGGGCTTGCGCCGACACATTCAAATGATTTGAAGCTTGGCGTGAATCTCACTCAACCTGCTTGAATGGGTGGGTCCTTACGCTGACGATGGTGATGCACAGCCCCTGGAGGTGACTTCCATGACAACCCCGTCCCAACCTGATTTGAACCCCGCCCCGGTGCGCTACACCGCGGTGGCCATGCTGCTGCACTGGGTGCTGGCCGTGGCCATCCTCACCGCGTTCTCGGTGGGCCTGTACGTCGAGGACCTGCCGTTCTCGCCGAACAAGCTCAAGCTCATCAACTGGCACAAGTGGGCCGGGGTGACGATCCTGGCGCTGTCGCTGCTGCGCCTGGTCTGGCGCCTGACGCACCGCCCGCCCGCCTTGCCGGCCCGCATCGCACAGGCCATGCCCAGCTGGCAGCGCGTGGCCCACCACGGCACCCACCACCTGATGTACCTGCTGTTCTTCGCCGTGCCGCTGCTGGGCTGGGCCTACAGCTCGGCCAAGGGCTATCCCATCGTGTGGTTCGGCGTGCTGCCGCTGCCCGACTTCGTGTCGCCCGACCCGGCCTTGGCCGATGCGCTCAAGCCCCTGCACGCCCTGGCGGCCTGGGGCCTGATCGGGCTGGTGGGCCTGCACGTGGCGGCGGCGCTCAAGCACCAGTTCATCGACCGCGATGGCCTGCTGGATCGCATGCGTCCGGGACGCTGAGTCCTCCCGACACCTCCCCACCCCATCCTGCCTGCCAAGGAGTTTTCCATGATCTTTCGCCGTTCCATGACCGTGGCGCTGACCGCCCTGGCCACGCTGGCCGCTGGGTCGGCCCTGGCCCAGCCCGCCGCATCCGCTCCCCAAACCCTGGTGCCCGCCAAGAGCGAGGTCACTTTCGTGGCCAAGCAGCTGGGCGTGCCCCTGCAGGGCCGCTTCAAGGCCTTCCAGGCGCAGTCGGCGTTCGACCCCAAGGCCCTGGCCACCAGCAAGATCGCGTTCAGCCTGGACCTGGGCAGCGTGGCGCTGAACGCCGATGCCGACCGCGAGCTGTCCAAGCCCGAGTGGTTCGGCACCGCCAAGTTCCCCAAGGCCACCTTCCAGTCCAGCGCCATCAAGGCCCTGGGCGGCGGCAAGTTCGAAGTGGCCGGCAAGCTCACGCTCAAGGGCCAGGCGCACGACCTGGTCGTGCCGGTGCAGGTCAGCCAGGCCCAGGGCCTGAGCACGGCCACCGGCAGCTTCGTGCTCAAACGCCTGGACTTCAAAGTGGGCGAGGGCGATTGGGCCGATGCGTCCATCGTTGCCAACGACGTCCAGGTCAGCTTCAAGCTCGTGCTGCAGGGCGTGCCTGCGCTCTGAGCATCGCCTTCATCCTTCCCTTTTTTCCCGACCCATCCCTTCACTGGAGATTCCCATGACCCGCACCCTGATCGCTTCCGCCCTGTTGGCCTCCCTGGTCGCCACCGCCGCCCACGCTGCACCGGCCACCTACGCCATCGACCCGACCCACACCTTCGTGACCTTCGAAGCCAAGCACTTCGGCACCTCGACCAACCGCGGCCGCTTCGACAAGAAGTCGGGCACCGTGACGCTGGACACCGCCGCCAAGACCGGCCAGGTGGACATCACCCTCGAAACCGGTTCGATCAACACCGGCACCGAAGCCTTCAACAACCACCTCAAGAGCAAAGACTTCTTCAACGCCGAAGCCTTCCCCCAGGCCACGTTCAAGAGCAGCAAGGTCGTGTTCGAGGGTGAGAAGGTCGTGGCCATCGTGGGCGACCTGACCCTGCTGGGCAAGACCCAGACCGTGACCCTGAAGGCCAACAGCTATGGCTGCTACGACAACCCCATGCTCAAGCGCCAAGTTTGCGGCGGCGACTTCGAGACCACCATCCAGCGCGGTGAGTTCGGCATGGGCTACGGCCTGCCCTTCATCCCCAACGACATCAAGCTGGTGATCCAGGTCGAAGCCGTCAAGCAGTGATGTTTGTGTGATGCCTGCCGGCGGCTGGGCTCAGTGGGTGTGACCCGCTGACAGGTCGCCGGTGTGGCCGGTGTGGCTGCTTTGGCCACTGTGGCCGACCGCGCTGACGTGATCGGCCAGATGGCGCTGCAGCACCGCCAGCAGCTCATCGGCCCGGAAGGGCTTGGCCAGGTGGTCGTCCATGCCGGCGGCCAGGCACTGTGCGCGGTCGCTGCTCAGGGCGTTGGCCGTGAGCGCGACCACCGGGATGGGCAGCACACCGTGCTCGCTTTCCCAGCGGCGCAACAGGCGGCTGGCCTCCATGCCGCCCATCTCGGGCATTTGCAGGTCCATCAGCACCAGTTGGAAGGGTCGGCTGTCGTGCGTCAGCAGGGCCAGGGCCTCGCGGCCGTTGTCGGCGCGGGTCACGCTCAGGCCGTGGCGGCGCAGCATGGCGTCTGCCACCAGGGCGTTCACGGGGTTGTCTTCCACGAGCAGCACGTGGGCCTTGAAATGCACCAGCCCGCCCGGTGAGGGCTCGCTGCGCAGCTCGCCCACGGTTGGCCCAGGCGCCGGGATGTCGGGCAGGGGCACCGTGATGGTGAACACCGAACCGCGCCCCCACTCGCTCACGCAGACCACGTCGCCGCCCATGGCCCGCGCGATTTCGCGGGTGATGGTCAGGCCCAGGCCTGTGCCCTTGTGGCGGCGCACGAAGCTGCCGTCCGCCTGGTGGAAGGCGTCGAAGATCAGGGGCAGTTGTTCAGGCGGGATGCCCACGCCGCTGTCCTGGATGGTGAAGCGCAGTGTGCCTTCGCCCTGGCTTTCCGCTTTGTCGCGCGCCACCACCATCCGCACCTCGCCCATGTCGGTGAACTTGATGGCGTTGCCCAGCAGGTTGTGCAGCATCTGGCGGATGCGGGAGGCATCGCCTTGCACCCAGCAGGGCTGCGGCAGGCGCACATCGGTCAGCAGGCGCAGGCCCTTGTCGGCCGCGTTGACGCGCAGCAGGCCCAGCACATCGTCGATGAGGGCGCGCAGTTCGAAGGGGGCGTGCTCGATGTGCAGCTTGCCGGCCTCGATGCGGGAGAAGTCCAGCACGTCGTTGATGATGTGCAGCAGGTGCTCGCCGGCCCGCTCGATGAGCTCAACCTGGTGGCGGCTTTCGGCCAGCACGCCCGGGCGCGCGGGCAGGCGTTCCAGCGTGAGGCGCGCCAGGCCCAGGATGCCGTGCAGCGGTGTGCGCATCTCGTGGCTCATGGTGGCCAGGAACTGGTCTTTGATGGCGCTGTGCCGCTGCGCCATGACCAGCGCTGCGGTGCGTTCGCGGGCGATGCGGTCGGTGGTGAAGCGCAGCCACAGCAGCTCGGTGATGCGGCGTTCGGCGCGGCGGCTTTCGAACAGCAGCAGGGCCAGCAGCGACAGCAGGCCGGCGCCGCCAAAGAGGCCGTAGGTGTCCTGGCGCGCCAGCAGGGCCAGGCCGGCCGGCACCAGCATGGGCAGGTTGATGGCCAGGTTGGGGCGGAAGTGCGCCTGCAGCGTGAAGGTGCACACGGCGCAGGCGCCCACCAGGGTGGCGCCCATGACAGCGCTGGTGACCATGTCGCGCACCGGCATCATCACGCCGGCCAGGCCCCAGCAGGCGCCATGCAGCGCGCAGGTCAGGGTGAGCTTGTGCAGCCAGCGCGGGTCGTCGCGCTCGGTGCCGCGGGCCGTGGCGTGTTGACCGGCACGGCGGTAGGCCTGCCACTGGAGCAGCCGCACCACCGAGGCCAGCACGCACAGCGAGGCCCAGGCGATGGCCCAGGTGCGGCCGATCTGGTCGGCCACGGCGATGGCCAGGCCGATGGCGACCAGGGCACTGACCACCGACACCGGCACGGTGGGCGCGAACAGCATGCGGATGCGCTCGGCCCGGATCAGCCGGGTGAGCTCGGGGTCGTGAGATGGGGCGGCGTCGTGGCCGTGCAGGGGCGGCGCGAACGCGGGAAAGCCAGACGGCATGCGGTCCTTTGGTCGGGGCGGCCGCGCTGGCGGGTGGGCAGGGGCGTGCGCGGTGAGCCGCCGGAAGGCTGGTGCTTCAGGCCGCAGACCGGCGCGCCTGTGCGCCCGTCACAGGGACATCCTCTCGGTTTGATCGTTGCAGACGATGCTGCAGCGATTGGCGCCAGGTGTCAATCGGGCGGACACTGGGCCGCCGGCCTCAACCCTCGGACTGGGGGATGTTCAGGCGCTCGCAGACCCGCATGGTGGCCAGCTGGAAGGCCTGGAAGTGCAGGCCGACCTGGTGGGCGACCGGCTCCAGTTCGGCCCAGACGGCCTGCGGGTCGGTGTTGCCCAGCGGGTTGAGCAGCAGCTTGTCCACGGCGGCGCCGATGGTCAGCAGCTTTTGCACGGCGGGGCGCTCCTGCGTCCACTGGCTGGCGCTGTTGGGGCGCGCGCGCACGCTGTCGCTGACCTCGCGCGACAGGCCCCAGGACTGGCACAGGGCCGCGCCCAGGGCCGAGTGGCTGACGCCGAAAGCCTCGATCTCGGCGGCGCACAGCAAGGCCTCGTCGGAGCCATCGGTGTCCAGCGCCGCGTAGCGCTGGCGGTCGTAGGCGAAGAGCACGGCGCGGCCGCTTTCGGCGAACAGGCCGGCGGTGTGCGACAGCCACGGGTCCACGTCGAGCTGGCGCGCGATGCGGCCCATGGCCAGGCCGCGGATGCCGGCGCGGTCCCAGATGTTTTGCAGCAGCGGGCTGGGCGGGAAGGCGCCGCGCAGGCCGATCTCGTAGGTCAGGCCGGCGACTTGCGCCATGCCCAGGTAGCGGATGCCCTCGTGCACGGTTTCCACGCGCTTGAGCAGTCCGAACAGGGCGGAGTTGACGGTGCGCACCACGGCCGAGGACAGGGCCATGTCGGTTTCGATGAGCGAGGCGAGCTGGTCGGTCGAGCAGTTCTCGTCGGCCATCAACAAGGACAGCTTGACCAGGGTGCTCGGGCAGGCCGGCAGGTCGATGTTCAGGTTGCGGAGTTGGGGCGCGATGCTCATGGCGAAGTCCTTGGGAAACCTGACCAGTCTAGGCCGTTGGCATCGCCCAAAAGCATGGAACTGCACCCGGCAAGGCCACTTTTACGTGGCTTATGGCACGCATCTCCCGGCATGCCGGCGGAAAAGCTCAGCGAGGGATGAAACGGCGACGCACCGGCCCGCCCGCGCCCGGACGCTCCACGCCCTGGGCCTTGCGGAACTCGCTGGGGGGCACGCCGCGCCAGCGCCGGAAGGCTTCGATGAAGGTGGTGACGTCGGCATAGCCCAGGCGCTCGGCGATTTCGCTGTGCGTGAGCGTGGCGCGGGTCATCAGCTCCTCGGCGAGGGTGGAGCGCACTTCTTCGAGCAACGCGCGGAAGGAGGCGCCCTCGGCCGTGAGGTGGCGGCGCAGGGTGCGGGACGTCATGCCCATCTCGGCGGAGATTTCCTCCATGTCGGGGATGTGGCCGGGCGTGCGCATCAGGCGGTCGCGCACCTGGGCGGCCACGCCGGTGCGGGCGCCGCGCTCGTCCACCAGGCGCTTGCACATCTGCTCGCACAAGGCGGCGGTGTGGGGGTCGGCCTGTGGCAAGGGCTCGTGCATGAGCGCGGCGGCGAACAGGCTGCGGTCTTGCGCCTGCTTGAACAGCGGGCGCACGCCGAAGAGTTCGGTGTAGGCCGCGACGACCTCGGGCGCGGGCTCGGGGCGCCGCATCAGGATGGCCCGGTAGGCCAGCGGGCGCCCGAGGATTTCACGCTGCAGCGTGACCACGGCGGCGCGGTCACGGTCCATGATGAACTGGCTCACCTCGGCCGGCAGGTGGTCGGAGTGGTAAGTCACCATGATCTGGTCACCGACCTGCTCGACCTCGTTGGTGGTCAGCGAGAAGGTCTGGTTGAGCATGCGCGAGGCCATGCTGATGCCCATGCCCAGCGTCGGGCTGGCCATGACGGCGTAGCCCCACAGGCCGTAGGTGGTGACGTGGTAGCGGCAGCCTGCCTCCAGCCCCAAGGTCGGGTGCTGCGGCAGCAGGTTCACCAGGTTGCGGATGAGCTGGATTTCCTGCTGCGCGTCGATCTGGCCCCGCGGGTCTTCGGTCTGGGCCTGGCTGAGGCCGGTGTGGCGCAAGACATCGGCCAGGGGCAGGCCGTGGTCCTGGCCCAGCTGGCACAGGACGCGCACGGTGGCCATGCCGCGGCGGAAATCCCAGAGCTGCCTGGGCACGGTTTTCAAGCTCATCGCTGATCTGATGTCGAGTGCGTGATATTTGTCAATTCCATTATGTCTGACCGCACAATGTGCCGCTGAGCGCGTGTCCGATGATCCCTGTTCCCACGGAGCCTCCGGCGCGGTATCTTCGGGTGCTTGGCTGGGCCCTTTTCCACAACCTGTCCGGTGCGGCCCCAGCGGCACCCCAAGCCCCCTCCATGCGGCACCTCCCCCCCCGAACCTCCTCGCTCGCCATGGCGACGTCCCCTGTCACGCGGGAGGCCAGTGGGCCCGGTGACGCCGCAGGCGTTCCTGAGGCCCAGGAGGCGGCCTTGCTGGACGTCATCGTGCAGCTGGTGCGGCAGGCCACCCAGGTCGATGTGTCGCACTACAAGGACAGCACCTTCCGCCGACAGTTGCAGCGGCGCATGCTGGAGTTGGGCGTGCCCGACCTCGATGCCTATGTCGCCCACCTGCAGCAAGATGCCGCCGAGTTGCAGCGCCTGCAGCGCAGCCTGCTGATTTCGGTGACGCGGTTTTTCCGCGACCCGGAGGTGTTCGTGCGCTTGGCCGAGGCCCTGGCCGAGATCGTGTCCGTGCGCCCCGATGCCGAAGGCCTGCGCCTGTGGGTGCCGGGTTGTGCCACCGGCGAGGAGGCCTACACCCTGGCCGTGCTGGTGGCCGAAGCGCTGGGCGACCGGCTGCCGCGCTGCCCCGTGCGCCTGTTCGCCACCGACATCAGCGCCGACGCCATCGCCCAGGCCCGCCGCGCCGTTTACCCGCATGCCGCCCTGGAAGGCGTGCCGCCCGAGCTGGTGGCGCGCCATTTCGTGGTCGATCAGGACGGCGTGCGACCGGCCCGCCACATCCGCGACCTGTGCGTCTTTGCCCAGCACGACCTGCTGTCGCAGCCGCCCTTCGTCAACCTGGACGTGCTGAGCTGCCGCAATGTGCTGATCTATTTCGAGGGCTCGGCGCAGGTGGACATCCTCTCGCGCTTCCACCACGCTTTGCGCCCGCAGGCCTGCCTGCTGCTGGGGCAGTCGGAGTCGGTCGGCGTTTTGAGCGAGCTCTTCCAGCCCATCGACGGCCACGTCAAGCTGTTCCGCCGGCGCACGGTGCCATCGCCCCGTTTGCTGGAGCTGTCGATGGGGTGGCGGCGCATCGGCACGTCGGCCGCGTCACAGAAGGTGCGGCCCGAGCCTGCCGAGGCGCTGCTGGCCAGCGAGTTGCGCTTTCACCGGCACCTGCTGCAACGCCATGCCCTGCCCAGCGTGCTGGTGGATGCGCAAGGGCTGGTCCAGCACCTGTGGGGCGATGTGGACCGCTTCCTCAAGCTGGAAGGCGGCAAGGCGGACTTCTCCCTGGCCGGGCTGTGCGTGCCGGCCTTGCGTGCCGAGGTGCGCACCTTGCTGCACCTGGCCACCACGGCGGCGCCTTCGGAGCTGGTCAGCTTGCCGGTGACCTTGCCCGTGCCAGATGGCGCTGAAGCGGCCGAAGCCGTGCGCCTGCACGCCCAGGCCCTGTGCAGCGCCGTGGGCGAGGTGCAGGGCGTGGTGGTGAGCTTCGAGGTGCAGGTGGTGGCGCCGCCAGGGGTGCGTTTCGCGCCCCTGCCGCTGGCGGGCGAGGGATGGTTGGACGGTGCGGGTGGCGCACCGGACACGCAAGCCGACACCGCTGAACGGCACCGCCTGCGCGACGAGCTCGCCGTGGCCCGCGAGCACCTGCACGCCATGGTCCAGCAGCTGGAGCGCGCCAACGACGACCGCCAGTCCCTGCACGAAGAGCTGCAGGCCTCGTCGGAAGAGCTGCAATCGTCCAACGAGGAACTGCAGGCCTCCAACGAAGAGCTGACCACGCTCAACGAGCAGCTGCTGGCCAAGTCCGAAGAGCTCACCGGCCTCAACGACACGCTGCTGAGCATCGAAAGCTCCATGCAGGTGGCCCTGGTGGTGGTGGACGCCCACCAGCGCGTGCGCCGCTTCAACCCGCTGGCCGTGCGCATCTTCGGTCTGCTGGGCCACGATGTGGGCCGCGCGCTGGCCTCGGTGCCTTGCAGCCTGCCGCTGACGGGCCTGCCCGAGCAGATCGCCCAGGTGCTGGCCACGGGCGAGGCGCTGGTCTCGCGCATCGACCAGGACGAGCGCCATTACCTGATGCAGCTGTCGCCGCTGCGCGATGCCGATGGCCTGCTGCACGGTGCCATCCTCAGCTTCACCGACGTGGCCGAGCTGCGCCATGCCGAGGTCGAGCGCTCTCGCCTGGCGGCCATCGTCACCAGTTCGGAAGATGCCATCGTGGGCAAGACGCTGGACGGCGTCATCACCAGCTGGAACCCGGCGGCCGAGCGCCTGTTCGGTCACAGCGCGGCCCAGGCCATCGGCCAGCCCATGCTGATGGTCTTCCCGCCCGAGCTGCACAGCGAAGAGACCATGCTGCTGGCACGCATCGCACGCGGTGAGACGGTGTCTTCCTTCGACACCGTGCGCATGCACCGCGATGGCCGGCGCCTGGCCGTGTCGGTGACGCTGTCGCCCATCCGCGATGGGCAGGGGCAGATCGTCGGGGTCTCCAAGATCGCCCGCGACATCAGCGAGCGCATCGCCGCCGAAGAGGCCCGCCGTGCCGACCACGCCCGGTTGGCCTCGCTGGTGGCCGAGCGCACCCGCGAGCTGGCCGACAAGGAACGGCACCTGCAGTCCATCCTCGACGGCATGCCCGGCATGGTGGCCTACTGGGAGGCGACGCCCGATGCCTTGCGCCTGCGCTTTGCCAACCGGGTGCACCGCGAGACCTTGGGGCACGGCAACCGGGGCGAGGGCGAGCTCACCATGCACGAGCTGCTCAGCGACGAGCTCTACGGGCAGATCGCACCGCACGTGCAACAGGCCTTGCGCGGCGAGGCCTGCGCCTTCGAGTGTTCGCCGCTGCCGGCGCAGGACGGGGGCGCGCCGCCGGTGTGGCACGTGAGCTTCGTGCCCGATGTGCACAGCGGTGGGGTCAAGGGCTTCATCGTGATGGGCTTCGACGTGTCCTCGCTCAAGCGCGCCGAGGTCGCCGCCGAGGCCGCCAACCGCGCCAAGAGCGAGTTCCTCGCCAACATGAGCCACGAGATCCGCACGCCGCTCAACGCCGTGCTGGGCCTGGCGCAACTGGCGCAGCGCCAGCACGAGGGCGAGCCGGTGGCGGGCACCTTCGGCCACATCGTGCAGGCGGGCCAGCACCTGCTGGGCGTCATCAACGACATCCTGGATTTCTCCAAGATCGAAGCCGGCAAGCTGGAGCTGCAAGTCGGCCGGGTGGACATCACCGAGCTGATCGACCAGGCCGTGACCATGGTCTCGCAGCAGGCCAAGGCCAAGGGGCTGTCGCTGCGCATCTCGCGCGACCCGCAGCTGGCCGATGCCTATGTGGGCGACCCGGTGCGCATGGCGCAGCTGCTCATCAACCTGCTGACCAACGCGGTGAAGTTCACCGACATGGGCCGGGTGGAGCTGGTGCTGAGTGTCACGCCGGCGACGCTGCAGTGGCCCGATGGCGGCATGGCCCTGGTCGTCAGCGACACTGGCAGCGGCATGAGCCCGGCCGTGCTGCAGCGCCTGTTCAAGCCTTTTGAGCAGGGCGACAACAGCAGCACCCGCCGCGTGGGCGGCACGGGCCTGGGCCTGTCCATCTGCAAGCGCCTGGTGGACCTGATGCACGGCAGCATCGGCGTCAGCAGCAACGTGGGGCAGGGCTCGCGCTTTGAGGTTTGCTTGCCGCTGCGGCCCTTGCTCACCCAGGTGGCCGGTTGCACGCCCGACGCGGGTGGGTCGCCAGCCACCGCGGCGACCCTCGCAACCGGTGCCGGCCGCCAGCCCCGCTTGCAAGGCCTGCGCGTGCTGGTGGCCGAAGACCACCCCATCAACCAGATGGTGCTGGGCCAGTTGCTCGACCTCGAAGGTGCCCAGGCGACCATGGTGGACAACGGCCTGCAGGCCGTTTGCGCGCTGGAAGACGGCGGCCCGGCGACCTTCGATGCCGTGCTGTGCGATGTCGAAATGCCCGTGATGGACGGCTACGAGGCGACGCGGCGCATGCGCGCCATGGCGCCTGCCTTGCCCATCATCGGCTTGACGGCCCATGCCTTCGAGGACGCGCGCCAACGCGGCGAGGCGGCCGGCATGAGCGGCTACCTCACCAAGCCCTACATGATCGACGAGCTGGTGCAGTGCCTGGCCCGGCTGAAGCCGCAGGCTGCGTCCACCGACCCGTGCGAGCCCGAGGCCCCGGTGCCCTTGCCGCGCCTGGACGAGGCCGCGCTGCAAGCCCATTACCGCGCGGTGCCCGGCTTCGTGCCGCGCCTGCTGGAGATGGTGCACACCCATTGCCAGGACGAGCCCGCCTTGTTGCGCCAGGCGGTGCAGCGTGGCGATGCCGAAGCCCTGCGCCAGCTGGCCCATGGCGTGGTGGGCATGGCCGCCAACGTGCTGCTGCCCGACTTGCGCGAGGCGGCCCAACGCGTGCAGGCCAGCGCGGAGCGCGGTCAGCTTGACGCGGGCACCCGCCAGGCCGTCGAGGCCCTGTGCGAGATGCTGGGCGCCTTGGCCGACAGCCTGGCACCGGCCAGCGCCGAAGCCTCGGTGGGCTGATCAGCCGCCGCTGTCCTTGCGCCGCGCCCGCGGGTGGGCGGCGTCATAGACCTTGGCCAGGTGCTGGAAGTCCAGCCGGGTGTAGACCTGCGTGGTGCTGATGTGGGCGTGGCCCAGCAGCTCCTGCACGGCGCGCAGGTCACCGCTGGACTGCAGCAGGTGGCTGGCGAAGCTGTGCCGCAGCATGTGCGGGTGCACGTGCGTGGGCAGGCCCGCCGCCTGGGCCAGTTGCTTGAGCCGGTTGCGCAGCTGCATGGCCGTGAGCCGGCGCCCCAGGCGGCTGAGGAAGAGGGCCGGGCCGTCTGGCGGCGTCAGCTGCTCGCGCACGGCCAGCCAGGCGCGCAGTGCGCTCAAGGCCGCCTGCCCGATGGGCACGGTGCGCCGTTTGCTGCCTTTGCCCAGCACGTGGGCCTCGGCGCCATCGATGTCCAGCCAGCCGATGGCGTCGGGGCCGGCGAGCGCGTCCAGGCTCAGCAATTCGGCGCTGCGCAAGCCACAGCTGTAAAGCAGCTCCACCATGGCGTGGTCGCGCGCCTGCAGCCAAGGCGCCTCGCGCGCCGAGCGGGTGGCCGCGGCCGGGGAGGCGGCGTGCGCGGACGGGTCGGCCGGCGCATGCTCGGCCAGGGCCACGGCCTGGTCCACCGACAGCGCCTTGGGCAACGGTTTGGTCGCCTTGGGCGGCTTGAGCCCGTCGATGGGGTTGGCGGCGATGCCCCCCTCGCGGCCCAGCCAGCGGTAAAAGCCCCGCCAGCCCGAGAGGGTGATGGCCAGGCTGCGCGGCCCCAGGCCCTGGGCGTGCAGCCGGGCGAGCCAGCCGCGCGCGTGGTGGGCTTTGACATCGGCCAGCGCCAGGTCGTCGCGCTCGCAGAAGGCGCTCAGGCGGGCGAGGGCGTCGCCGTACATGCCCAGGGTGCTGTCGGCCAGGCGGCGCTGCACGCGCAGGTGTTCGAGGTGCCGCGCGATGAGGGCGGCCTTGGTTTCGGCCTCGGACGAGGCGGGTGCGGTTTCCGATGCGGGGTCGGCCATGCGGCCATTGTGGGCCGGAATCTGGGCCGTGGACGGGCCCCGAGGGTGTGACTCAGCGCCGCGAACGGCGCACCAGCCCCGCCAAACCGATCAGGCCGAGCGCCATCGTGGCCCAGCCGCTGGCTTCGGGCACGGCGCTGCCCACGGTGGTCAGGATGCCGCCGCCGAACTTGGGGTCGTTGCTGCCCAGGCTGCCGCCGTTGGAGATGACGATGCCGCCTCCTTCGCGGGGCGTTGCCTCCCCGGTCGCGGTGAGTTGCACGTCTCCGCCATTCAGCGTGACGCTGATGTCGACGGTCACGCTCGACCCGCCGGTCAGGACGATGTTGGGTGCCCGCAGCATCACGTCCAGCAGGCTCAGGTTGCCGGTGGCGTTCAGGGTGATGCTGGTGTCGGCGATGAAGCTGCCCTGACCGCTCAGGCCTTGCACGGTGAGGTCACCGACGCAGCTCAGCACGTAGGCGTCGCCTTCTTGCACCACGAGGCTGTCGCTGCATTGCAGGCCGACGTTGCTGAGCTGAAAGGCCGCCTGGGCGGGCGTGGCGACCGTGGACAGGGCGGTGAAGCTGGCAAGTGCGGCGGCCATGGCCAGCACCGTGCGGTGGCGTGCGTGCATCGGAATCTCCCGGATTTTTGGTGTACCGGGATGGTGCCACAGCCCCGTGACCGCCGGTTGACGGCAGCCTGGGGGCCGTTCAGCAGCTCAGGCTCAACGGCTGAGCAAGCGCGCCATGGCGGCGCTGGCGATGTCACCCACCTGCAGCAGGAAGTCCACGCCCATGTCGGCGGTGTAGCGGGTGGCGTCGGGCGAGCCCAGCACCAGCAGGCCGTAGCACTCGCCGCCGTGGTGCAGCGGGATCAGCGCCAGCGAGGTGATGTGGGCGCTGTCTTCCAGCCACTTGCTGGCCTCGAAGCCGGAGTTCAGGCCGCAGTAGGGCTGGCCCAGGCTGGCCGCGAAGCTGCGGGCGTCTTCGCTCACGGTGTCGGCGCAGGGCAGGGCGGCGACTTCAGCGCGCAGGGCCTGTTCGGCCGTGCCCCAGACGCGCACCGCCACCTGCGGGATCAGGAACTCGTGGCGCAGCGTCTCCACCAGCACCTCGGGCAGGGCGGCATTGTCGTGGGCCAGCATGGTGGCGCGCACCCAGCGGTGCAGGCGGTCGGCGATGGCCTCGTTCTCCTGGCTGTGGCGGATCATCTCCATGATGCGCTTTTCCAGGCCGCGGATCTTGTCGCGCAGCATCTCCATCTGGCGCTCCTGCAGCGAGACGGCGCGCTGGCCGTGCGGGCTGGTGAGCTGGATGCTGGCCAGCAGCTGGGCGTTGCGCTCGAAGAAGCCGGGCGTGTGCACCAGGTAGTTCGCGATCTCGTCTTCGGTGATGCCTTGGAGGGTCATGTCTGGGGTACTCGCAACTCAGAGTTCAGGAACGTCGGTGTCCGGGATGTCAATCTCGCCGTCAAACACCTTGACGGCCGGGCCGGTCATCATCACCGCTTGGCCAGGGCCCGCCCAGGAGATGGTCAGGCGCCCGCCGCGGGTGTCCACGTGCACGGTGGCATCGAGCCAGCCCAGGCGGATGCCGGCGACCACGGCCGCGCAGGCGCCCGAGCCGCAGGCCAGCGTTTCGCCGGAGCCGCGCTCGAAGACGCGCAGGCGGATGTGGCCGCGGTCAACGACCTCCATGAAACCGGCGTTGACGCGGCGCGGGAAGCGCGCATGGCTTTCGATCTGGGGGCCGAGCTCTTCCACCGGCGCGTGCTCGGCGCTGTCCACGCGCATCACGGCGTGCGGGTTGCCCATGGACACCACGGCCACATCGACCGGGTAGTCGGCCAGGGGCAGGGGCCACAGCTCGCAGCCGTTGACGAGCTTGGGCGTGAGCCCGCTGGCGTCGAACGGCACCTCGGCGGGCACCAGGAAGGGCGCGCCCATGTCCACGGTGACGCGGCCGTCGGCCTGCAGGCGGGGCTCGATGACGGCCTTCATCGTCTGCACGCGGATCGCGTCTTTCGAGCTCAGGCCGGTGTCGTGCACGAAGCGCGCGAAGCAGCGCGCGCCATTGCCGCACTGCTCCACCTCGCCGCCGTCGGCGTTCATGATGCGGTAGGTGAAGTCGGTGCCGCGGGCGGGGTCGCCCGGCTCGACGATGAGGATCTGGTCGGCGCCGATGCCGAAGCGCCGGTCGGCCAGGAAGCGGTACTGGGCCGCGCTCAGGGTGTGACCTTGGGCCAGCGGCCCGCGGGTGGCGTCGAGCACGACGAAGTCGTTGCCCGCGCCGTGCATCTTGGTGAAACGCAGCTTCATGGCTGCAGATTATCCGCCTGTCTGTGACGCTCTGTGACGGATTGCAGCCCGGGGCCAAGCCGGTTGGGGCTTCAGGCCTGGATGTGGAAGCGCTGCACCGTTTGCGACAGGTCGATGGCTTGCTGGCGCAGGCTGTCGGCGGCCGCGGCGGACTGCTCCACCAGGGCGGCGTTTTGCTGCGTCATGTGGTCCAGCTGGGTCACCGACTGCGTCACCTGGCCGATGCCGCTGGACTGCTGGCGCGTGGCGTCGGCCACCTCGCCCATGGCCAGGGACACGCGCTGGATGGCGTTGACGATCTCGCTCATGACCTCGCCGGCCTCGCGCACCTTCTGCGAACCCACTTCCACGCGCTCGGTGGACTGGCCGATCAGGCCCTTGATCTCGCGGGCGGCTTCGGCCGAGCGCTGCGCCAGCGAGCGCACCTCGCCGGCCACCACCGCGAAGCCGCGGCCCTGCTCGCCGGCCCGGGCCGCTTCCACCGCGGCATTGAGCGCGAGGATGTTGGTCTGGAAGGCGATGCCGTCGATCACGCCGATGATGTCGGCGATCTTGCGGGAGGCCTCGCTGATCTCGTTCATGTGCTGCACCACGCTGCCCACGACCTCGCCGCCGGCACTGGCGCGCTGGCTGGCCGTCGTCGCGAGGTGGTTGGCCTCGTTGGCCGAGTCGGCCGAGTGCTCCACCGTCTTGCTGAGCTGGTCCATCGAGGACGCGGCTTCTTGCAGGTTCGAGGCGGTTTGTTCGGTGCGGGTGGACAGGTCCTGGTTGCCCGCAGCGATCTCGGTGGACGCCGTCAGCATGCTCTCCGACGAGTCGCGCACCGAGGCCACCATCTGGCGCAGGCCGTCCTGCATCGTCTTCATCGACGTCATCAGGTGGGCGATTTCGTCCTTGCCGTTGGGCTGAATCTCGCGCGTCAGGTCGCCGTGGGCGATGGCTTGGGTGATGTCTTCGGCGCGTTTGAGCGGGCCGGTGATGGAGAAGATCGTCGCGGCCATCAGCGGCAGGAAGATGATGCCGGGCGACATCAGCAGGGCCCACAGCGAGGTGATGGCGGCCGTGACCTCGTCGGCCACCGTGTCGCGGTGGCGGTCGGCCACTTCGGTGACTTCGCCGTTGAGCTTGGCGGCAATCGCCTCGACCTGGTCGGCCTCGACGCGGGCGGGCTCACTCGACTGGTAGGCCTCGGCCGACGAGCCCAGCGCGTTGGAGACGATCAGCTCCAGCGTGGGCGTCAGGCCCTTGCCGTAGGTCTCCAGCTTGGCCTTGACGGTCTCGGCTTCTTCGCGGATTTGCGCGTTGGGCGCGGCCGCGACCAGGTCCTGTGCGGCCTTGCCCGAATCGGTCAGCGCCACTTTCCACGCCTTGAAATGGTTTTCGGCCGTGACCGAATCCCCGGTGTTGATGATGGCGGCCTTCTCGTGGCCGCGCAGCTTGCTGAGGTTCAGCGCCAGCGTCGCCATGCGCTGGGTGGCGGTGAATTCCTGCTGCGCGAAGGTGTCGAACTCGCCTTTGAGCGTCAGCAGGCGCCAGCTCATGCCGACCCCCACGATGGTGCCAATCGCCACCACCAATGCCATGCAGGCGATCAGCCGGGACCGGATGGAAAAGCCCCGCAGCCATGTGATCCAGTTCATGAACCCGAACTCCTCGTTTGATCGGAACCACGGGGGTGGTTCTCTGACAACGTGTTCTGGTATCGGCGCGCCGGGGCGCAACTTGAATCAGGGTTGTCCGCTGGCGTTGATGTGGCTCAAATGCGGCGCAGCATGGCTCAGTACAGCCCGGCCTCGCCCGGCGGACGGGTCTTGAAGCGCTTGTGCACCCAGAGGTATTGGGCCGGCTTTTTCAGGATCTCGCCTTCGATGAAGCGGTTCAGCGCCAGGGTGTCGGCCTCGGCATCGGGCGTGGGGAAGCCAGTCAGCGGCGGTAGGAAGTTCACCTTCCAGCCGCGCCCGCCCGGCAGCAACTCGGCGATGACCGGCTGCACCACCATGTTCAGCATGCGCGACATGCGCGAGGGCGCCAGCAGGGTGGCGGCGGGCACGCCGAAGAAGGGCACGAAGGCAGCGTCCTGCATGCCGAAGTCCATGTCGGGCAGGTTGAAAAAGCCCCGGCCGACCTTGATGGCGCGCAGCAGCGGCTTGATCGAATCCTGGCGCGGGAAGATTTCCGCGTCGCCAAAGCGCAGGCGGCCCTGCTTCATCAGGCGGTCGAGCAGGGGGTGGCTTTGCGTCTGGTAGATGGACGCGCCGGGTTGCTTCTGGCACAGCAGGATGGCCGCACCGGCCACGTCCAGGCCGACGAAATGCGGGCACAGCCACATGGTGGCGCGGCCCTCTTCGCGCCAGACGCGCTCGGCCAGTGCGATGTCGCCCTCGACCTGGATCAGGCCCTGGATGCGCGCGGCCGGCGCCCACCACAGCACGGCGCGGTCCAGCAGGCTTTGCGTCAGCCACTGGAAGTGCTGCTTCAGCAGGGCCTGGCGTTCGGCCAGGGGCATGGCGGGAAAGCACAGTTCGAGGTTGCGCAGGCCGACATGGCGGCGCGAGCCCGCCAGGCGGTAGAGCAGGGCGCCCGTGCCCCGCGCCAGGGCGGCCAGCATCGGCAGGGGCAGCCAGTGCAGCAGCCACAGCAGGCCCAGACCGAGGCGGATGCCGCCTTCCTTGGCCGTTTCCTGAGCCCACAGCCCCAGGCGCGCGCTGGCGCTCATGCGCGGCCCTCGTCGCTGTTCGCTGGCGTGGCGGTGGGCGTGGCCGAGGTCAGGATCTCGGCGCGCGGGCCCTTGTAGCGGTTGTAGCCCCACAGGTACTGCTCGGGCGCTTGCATGATGAGGCTTTCCATGAGCTGGTTGATGGCGGCTGCGGATTGTGCCGCATCGCCCGCGGCCAGCAGGCTTTCCGTTTCGGGCGACACCCGCGTGGCATGCACCACGTACGCGCAGCCGCGGTGCCAGCGCGCCAGCGGCCCCAGGCGTTCGCCGCGCAGCAGCACGACGGCGCAACGCGTCTGGGCGACCAGCTTGGCGGCCATCGTCATCGTGTAGGCCTCGCGGCCGAAAAAGGGCGCCCACACGCCCATGCCTTCGGGTGGCACTTGGTCGGGCAGCAGGCCCACGGTCTGGCCCGATTTCAGCGCGCGCAGCATCTGGCGCACGCCGCCGAGCGTGGCCGGGCTGGTCAGCATGCCCGGGCGGTTGCGGGCGTTTTTCATCATCTCGGCCAGCCAGGCCTGCTTGGCCGGGCGGTACAGCGCCGTGATGGGTTGCTGGGCGCCAAAGCGCTCTGCGTAGGCCTGCGCGGTGACCTCGAAACAACCCAGGTGGGGCGTCAGCAGCAAGAGGCCGCGGCCTTCGGACAGGGCCTGCGCCACCGCTTCGGGGTTCGTCCACTGCACGGTATCGCCCAGGGCCTGTTCGCGGGCGCGGCCCCACAGCCGGGGCGTTTCGCCGACCATCTTGCCGGCATGCGCCACCGCGCTGGCCACCTGCCAGGCGCTCAGGCCGGCCGCGCGCCCGTTCGCCACCAGCCGGCGCCGGTAGGTGGGCGACAGCAGGAAGGCCAGCCAGCCCAGCAGCGAGCCGATGGGGTGCAGCACGGCCAGGGGCCAGGTGGACAGCAGGGAAAACAGTCGGAGCATGGGGGCAGATTCTGCCCGCTCCTCAAGGCTGCGGCCCCAGCCCCATGCGGCGGACCTTGTCGTGCAGGGTCGTCTTGGCCACTTTCAGCGCCTCGGCCGCGCGCGTCATGTTGCCGCCCTGACGCGCCAGCTCCGCGGCGATCAGCTCGCGTTCGAAATGCTCCACCGCTTCGGCCAGGCTCAAACCCACCGCCGCGGGGGCCGGCGCGCTGTGGCCCTGGTCGAGCACCGCGTGGCGCACGCCCAGCACCAGGCAGTCGGCCACGTTGCGCAGCTCGCGCACATTGCCGGGCCAGTCGTGGCGCATCAGCGCGGCCAGTTGCGCACCGCTGAGCTCGGGCGGCGGGCGGTTGAAGCGCTGGGCGGCGGCGGTGGTGAAGTGCGCCATCAGCAGGGGGATGTCGTCGCGGCGTTCGCGCAGCGGCGGCAAGGTGATGGTGACGACATTGAGGCGGTAGTACAGGTCGGAGCGGAAGCTGCCCTGGCGGCCGCGCTCCAGCAGGTCGTCCTTGGTGGCGGCCACGATGCGGCAGTCGATGTCGATGGGCGCGTTGGAGCCCAGGCGCTCCAGGCGGCGCTCCTGCAGCACGCGCAGCAGCTTGATCTGCATGCTCATGGGCATGGTCTCGACCTCGTCGAGGAAGAGCGTGCCGCCCTGCGCGAACTCGATCTTGCCGATGCGGCGTTTCTGCGCGCCGGTGAAGGCGCCGGCCTCGTGGCCGAACAGCTCGCTGTCGAGCAGGTTGTCGGGCATGCCGCCGCAGTTCAGCGCCACGTACGGGCCTTTGCGCCGCGGCGAGGCGGCGTGCAGGGCCTGGGCCACCAGCTCCTTGCCGCAGCCGGTTTCGCCATGCACCAGCACGTCCACGGGCGAGTCGGCCACGTCGAGGATGAGGCGGCGCACCGCCACCATGGCCTGCGACTGGCCGATCAGGCGGGATTCGATGTCGTCGCCTTGGTGCAGCTGCTGGCGCAGGCGGGCGATCTCGCGGGTGAGCTGGCGCTTTTCCAGCGCGCGCCGCACCACGTCGACCAGGCGCTCGGAGGCAAAGGGCTTGGTGATGAAGTCGTAGGCGCCGGCGCGCATGCTCTCGACGGCCAGGTCGATGTCGCCATGGCCGGTGATCATGACCACGGGCAGGTGGGCGTCTTGCTGCTGGCACAGGCGCACCAGGCTGAGGCCGTCGGCCTTGGGCAGGCGCATGTCGGTCACCACGGCGCCGATGTGGCCTTGGGCCAGCAGCGGCAGGGCCTCTTCTGCGCTGCCCACGCCGACCACGGCCAGGTTGGCCAGCTGCATGGCTTGCACGCAGCCCAGGCGCACGTGCGGGTCGTCCTCGACGATGAGGACGGTGTCGGGCGGGGGCGTGGCAGTGGTCATGGCGGTCAAGGCGCGGTCAGGGGCGTCTCGTGGGGGTGGCGCTCGGGCAGTTCGATGGTGAAGCGGGCGCCGCCGCCGGCATGGTTGTCGGCGCGCAGGTCGCCCTGGAAGGACCGGATGATGTCACGCGAGATGGCCAGGCCCAGCCCCAGGCCGTGGCCGTGCGGCTTGGTCGTGAAGAAGGGCGCGAAGAGGCGGCCGTGCAGTTCGGGTGTCAGCCCCGAGCCGGTGTCATCGACCATGAGCTGCACGCGGTTGACGCCGTCCTGCTCGATCAGCAAGGTGTGCAGGCGCAGCACCCGCCGCGGTTGCCCGCGCATGGCGTCGAGCGCGTTGCCGATCAGGTTGACGATGACCTGCTCCAGCCGGTTGGGTTCGCACCAGGCCTGGGCCAGGCCTTCCTGGCAGTCGTTGACCAGGGTGACGTCGTCGGCGCGGATGCGCGCCATGAACAGCAGCAAGGCGTTGTGCACGGCTTGGGCGAGGTCGGTGGTTTGCGGCTGCGGCGGGGCTTTGCGCGCGAAGCCCTTGAGCGATTGCACGATCTCGCCCATCTGGTCGGCCAGCCGCGTGATGAGGCCCAGGTTGCTGCGCACGGTGTCGAGGTCGTCGCGCGCCAGGAAGGCCTGGGAGTTGCCGGCCAGCGTGCGGATGGCGCCCAGGGGCTGGGTGATCTCGTGGGTGATGCCGGCCGACATCTGCCCCACCACGGCCAGCTTGGCGGCCTGCACCAGCTCGTCCTGGGCTTCGCGCAGGGTGAGCTCGGCCTGCACGCGCTCGGTGACTTCGCGGCGCAGGCGCTCGTTGGTCTGGGCCAGCGCGCTGGTGCGCCGCGCGACCTTGCTTTCGAGCTCGGCGTTGGCCTGCTCCAGCATGTGGCGGGCGGCCAGCTTGTCGCGCACGATGCGCTGGCGCTGTTCGATGGCCAGCCAGAGCAAGGCCACGAACGCCGCGGCGATGGCCGACAACACGCCCACGGTGAAGGCGTGTCGCCCGGCCTGATCGACGTCGGTGAAGACCCACAGGCGCCAGCGCATCTTGGGCAGCTCCTGGGCCTGGGCCAGCACCTGGCGGCCCAGCCGTGCGCCCAGGGGCTGGCCCGTGAGCAGCACCCCGTCGGCCCCGGCGTCCTGGTGCGCTTGCAGCAGTTGCTCGCTGGCGCCGAAGCGTTGCGGGCGCCGGTCCACGTAGAGCTGGCGGATCTGGAAGTC
>Ga0209107_10000185_pt1 | contig 37060 bp, 26 predicted proteins | sample LakErihyJuly2011_2_FD_187460 | JGI IMG/M metagenome (GOLD analysis project Ga0209107, IMG submission 187460) | Freshwater microbial communities from dead zone in Lake Erie, Canada - CCB hypolimnion July 2011 (SPAdes) (version 2) | ecosystem: Environmental > Aquatic > Freshwater > Lentic >...
TTACACAACACGGTAGTTTTACCCAAAAACTGATCGCCGTAATGCATCAGAAAATCTACAATTTCCGGATCGGTATGGGGTGTTGGAATAATTTCTAGCAGGCGTAAATACCTTGGCGGATTGAAAAAGTGAGTTCCGCAGAAATGTTTCTGAAAATCTTCTGAACGTCCTTCGGCCATTAAATGAATGGGAATACCCGAGGTGTTGGAGGTAATTAAGGTACCTGGCTTGCGGAATTGTTCTACCTGCTCGTATACCTTTTTCTTAATATCTAGGTTTTCTACCACCACTTCAATCGTCCAATCGCAGGCAGCAATATCTTTCATGTTATCGGTAAAATTACCGGTGCTAATTCGGCTAAGGCTACGCTTGGTAAAAATGGGCGATGGGTTAGATTTTACTGCTGTTTCTAAAGCCGCATTTACAATTTTATTGCGCAGAGCCGGATGCTCCAACGTAAGGCCTTTGGCTTGTTCTTCGGGCGTAAGCTCTTTGGGAGCGATATCTAACAACAACACTTCTAAGCCAATATTGGCAAAATGACAGGCAATACGAGAACCCATAATTCCCGAGCCCAATACGGCTACTTTTTTAATACTTCTTTTCATAGTCCAGATGTAGGGTGATAGGCCAGCGTGAGCTGGTTTATTTTTTGTAAGGCCGCAATTAATTGCTGACGCTCTTTTTGTTCTAAATGGATGTTTAAATAGTCGTTAAACTTACGCACTACTTCTTTGGCTTTTTTGCGCTGCTCTTTACCAAAATCGGTGAGGTAAATTTTTACCGAACGTTTATCTTCTGGCGAAACCTTGCGGTAAATTAAACCCAAGCCCTCCATGTTATTTAACATTCGCGATAAGCTGGTGGATTTTACGCCCAACAAACTAGCAATTTGAGAAACTGCCGTACCCTCATCGTGGATATTAATAAGGGCATAGCCCAAAGCTTGTGTAATGCCAAAACCCGAAGCAATTTGGTTGTAGGTGTTGGCTACATTTTGCCAAACCACCTTTAAAAAATAATCAACGGTATCTTCTGGTTTCATCTTATTACTATGCTTGCATAACAAATATAAGATTTCAAAATTGATATGCAAGCATAGTAATTGATTTTTTAAATTTTATTGTTGAGTATTTGATACCTTTGTTAAGAAAGGCATACGTATGAAAGAAATTACTGTAAAAGAACTTAAGCGTAAATTAGATAAGCAAGAAGATTTTCAGCTAATAGATGTTCGGGAAGAGTTTGAATATGAAGTATCTAACCTAAACGGCGAAAATATTCCGTTGGGCGGACTGCTTTTAGAAGTAGGGAAAATTGCCACCGATAAACCCGTAATTATACATTGCCGCAGTGGCGCACGCAGTGCGGCTGCCGTTATGCAATTAGAGGCACAAGGATTTACCCAATTGTACAATTTAAAAGGAGGCATTGTTGCTTGGGCTCAAGAAATTGACCCTAACATACCGGTATACTAATATGATTTACAAAGTTTTACTCAACGTATTGTTAAATATTGGCATTATGGTACTCACGCTTAGCACCTATTGGGCGGCTAAGGGACAAGATTACGGTATTACGGTGGCAGCAATTTTTTCTCTAGCCTTACTTATTTTTTTAAAAGCCAGGTTATTGAAAAACGTAAAAAGCCTCTCAAAAAAAGATTAAATTTCACTTAAACTAAAAAAAATGTTTTTACTCATTTTAGGCCTTGTTGCCTTAATCGTAGGTTTCCAATTGTCTCGTGCAGATAATCCTATTCAAAAATTTAGCAATCCGCTACGCATTGCAGGTGTTTTACTACTCCTTTTAGGTGCTTCTGTATCTATGTTTAAGGTTATTGATGCCGGCCAAGTAGGTGTGAAAACCTTATTTGGTAAGGTAGAAAACGATGTATTATACAGTGGATTAAACGTGGTCAATCCTTTGGTAGAGGTAACCAACTTTGATACCAAAACACAGAACTATACCATGTCGGGCATTCATGATGAAGGAACTAAAGCTGGCGACGATGCCATACGAGTATTGTCTTCTGATGGATTGGAAGTAACCATTGATCTTTCTGTTTTATTTAAAGTTAGAGCTACCGAAGCACCACGTATTTTAAAAGAGATTGGTAACGATTATTTGGATAAAATTGTTCGTCCAATTTCCCGCACCGCCATTCGCGATAATGCGGTGTATTACGAAGCAGTGGCTTTGTATTCTACCAAACGTCAGGAATTTCAGGATAAAATTTTTAAAACCATTAACGAAAGTTTTGCTAAACGTGGTTTAGTTTTAGAGCAATTATTAGTCCGCAATATCACCTTACCCGAATCGGTAAAGAAAAGTATTGAGTCTAAAATTAATGCCGAGCAGGATGCGCAAAAAATGACCTTTGTTTTGCAAAAAGAACGCCAAGAAGCAGAGCGTAAACGAGTGGAAGCACAAGGTATTGCCGATTACCAACGTATTTTATCTACTGGCCTAAGCGACAAACAACTGCAGTACGAAGCCATAAAAGCACAAAAAGAAATTGCCTTATCGCCCAATACCAAAATCATTATTATGGGAAATAGCAAAGGGACGCCGGTGATTATTGGGAATAACTAATGCATGCAGGATAGTTTATACCACCCCTTTAAAACCCTGCAATTTGATACAAAGCACTGTTTTTTAAGTGGGCAGTCGCTTTCGTCTACCGAAGAAGAAATAGGTGTATTTGCTCCTTGGTTTTTGCAAGCCTTTGGTTTGGAAGATCGTCCGTTTAAATTATTGGATGAAAGCATGGTTACCTACAAAGACCTCAAGGTTCCTTGCAGTAGCGCAGTGTATGAAGAAGCTATAGCACCGCTAGAAGCCGAAATACAAGCAGCTTTTTTAGGAGGATATGCGCTAGTGAAAGAGGTACCAGATCTTCGTCTTTTCCAATGGATTTCGAAGTTGCTTTACGGTATTATTTACCACGAAATTAAACAAGGCATTCGTCAACAAAGAACCCTTGGCGAACCCTTTTCGCTATCGCAAGCCATGTCGCATAAGTTCGGGAACTTGCACCTTATGTTGCAATCGCTCATTCAACCTATTGGCTTCGAAGAACCTACACCTTGGAGCATTAAGGTGTTTAAGTTGGCACAAGAAGACGATTTTTTTAGCTACCGCGACGAGCTAAATACCCTCAGTTTTAGCCTCCGTGCACACGATTTTGGTATAATTGCTTCCTTGCAAGATAACGGTACCAATGCGGCTTACCATCACGTAATATTGGAAATTTGTAATGAGAAAAGGTTAAGCCCTGCTCAGTTTGAAGAACTCTGTGCTCGTTTTTTCTATTCAGCCTATTTATTTAATCGCCTACCCGAATATGCCGTACTGCCAACTCCCGAAACCATATTTATTGAGGCAATGCCTTTGCAAGGTATCAGCAGTAAACCCATTTTTGATGTTTGGGACGTAAAAACCTACGGACAAGTACTCGAAAATTTCTGGAAACCTTGGGGTTTTACCCTTCTCGAAATTATTAAAGATCCGGAAAAGCCGATGAGTTTTTTAATGGATGAAACTGGCGCCTTTCAACAGCAGCCGCTCCATTAATTACCTCCCCAACAGTTGGCCCAAAAAGTAGGGTACAATATCTGGGTGATACAAAACCGTAATACTAACCCCTGCCAAGGCCCCGTAAAAATGCGCATCGTGATTTATATGATCACTTGAATTCCGAGAGGCATACCAGCAATAGCCCAAAAACAAGAAACCATACAACACTGCCGGAATGGGAATAGGCAATGGGAAAATCATCATTTTGGTAAGCGGATAAAATAAAATATAGCTAAACACTATGGCGCATACCGCCCCCGATGCGCCTAAACTATTGTACCAAAAATCATTTTTATGTTTTATAATAGAGCCTAAATCGCTCAATACTAAACTGAGTACATACAAGCCTGCAAATTGCCAATGGCCAAAGCTGCTTAAAGAAGCTAAGGTTTGCTCCAAAGGGAAAGCGAAGAAATAAAAAGAGAGCATATTTACGAGCAAATGCCCCCAATCTTTATGAATTAAGCCGCTGGTGAACACTGAGTACACCCGTTGCCCTCGGCTTACACTATACGGATGTAACATAAACTTTCCGTAAACCTCGTGGTTGGAAAAAGCGTAAATACTTGTGATGACCGTAAACAATAAAATAATGCTGGCTACTGGGGTTTGGCTTAAATATTCTTGCATGGTACTTAATTTAAAATTCTTCCGACCGGATACCGATTAACCGTTTTTTCTAAATAATCGGAATGCCGGTATACCCAATCTAACTGTGCCAAGCCGCTTTTAGCCAAGGCATCATTTTGTGCTTTTTCTTCTTCCAATTGTTTCCGTAATTCAGGATTTTTTTTCAGAATTTCTGCTCCAGTATCTTCAAACACATAAGCCGAAAAATATTCCTTTTGACCCAAAATACTATCAAAGAAATTCCAAGCAAAAAATGAATCCACACCTTGGGGTTCTAGGGTTTCTACAATATATCTGTTTTGAGGTTGATTTACCCGAACCACATAATCGCCGGCATAAAATTTCACCGTGTGCTCTTGTGCTTTCAGCGTTACTTGGCTGTGTAAATAATGACCTTCGTAAGGCTTAGCCCCTGTTTTATAATCAACAATAGTGTACATATCTAGGCGGAATACACTATCCTTTTTTAAGCGCTCTAGTTTTACTCCATTTAACTGCAACAAACTAATTACCTTTTGCCAAGCCTGCGGAATGATGTAAGCTTTAGGAGCCTGTACCGTTAGCGTAGCTTCGTAGTGGTTAAACCAAGGAATGGTTTTCTCGTAAGGTTTTGTTCTATCGTAATACAATCTATTTTGACCGCTAATTTCGCTGGGTTTATAATTAGCTTCAAAACCTTTAAAACGCAAGCTGTCCACGCGTTTTTCATCGAGTTTCCAGTTTAATGCAAATTGTTTTTGTTGGGCTGCTTGAGCCAAAGCTTGCACCCTTACTTTGCCAATTTTGGCGGCATGCTCTTGCGTAAACGCTACCAGGTGTTTCATTAATTGATAGCTAGCCTGCACCCGTTGGGCAAAAGATTTGAGCATATGAGTTTCGGGCATATAGCCCATGGTTTGATGCAATGCTGCATAACCTGTACTAAATCTAGGGAGCTCTAAAAATGCTTTAATGCCCAAGTCGGGAGTTTCGCCCACATGATCTACATAAGGCGTCATTTCAAATCCGCTTGCCTTCATGCGCTTAAACAATTCGGGTGTGAGTTGTTTGCTCATGTAATTGGCAAGTGTAGAATTTAATTTATCCTGTTGGGTATCAATAAGGGTCATTACATATTGATAATCGGCGCCATTGCTGGTATGGTTATCGAAAAAGATATCGGGTTGCCAGGTAGTAAAAATTTCTTGAAATGATCGCGAATTTTTAGAATCAGTTTTAATGAAATCTCTGTTTAAATCTAAGTTTTGAGCATTTCCTCGAAAACCATAGGTCTCCGGACCATTTTGGTTAGCTCTAGAAGTGGATGAGCGATTTAAACTTCCATCAATATTGTAAAGAGGAATCACACAAATAACCACATCGGCAGGCAGCAAATGGTTTTTTAATATATCTCTTACCAACATCATCGAGGCGTCAATACCTTCGGGCTCACCCGGGTGAATGCCGTTGTTGATTAATAGGATGCGTTTATTTTGCTTACGTAAAACTACTGGATCGAAATTTTTACTTTTTGAAAGCACAGCCAAATGAAGTGGCTTCCCGCTATCTGTTAAACCACAAGTCAGCAGTTTAAGTTCTTCAAATTGCGCATCTAATACTTGGTAAAAAGCAATAGCCTGGGCATGCGTTGCACTTACGTTTTTAGTAGTGCTTTGTTCGAAAGGTGTTAACTGGCCATAACTAGGTAAATAGGCACTTAAAAAGAGGATACTACCGATTACTAGTTTTTTCATAATTGTTTAGCTTATTCAATGTGCTGAAAACCTTTCAGCGTTCACCCTATTTTATCAATTTAAAACTTTGTTTTACTCCGCCCGAACTGATTTTTAATATATAGGTACCTCGAGGCCATTGCTGCGAATTAATTAGAGCAACGCCACTTCTTTCTACTAAAATAGGAAGCTCTTTCTGGATTAATTTGCCCTGCGTGGTGTAAATGGATAGTATAGTTTCTGCCGACGAAAAATTACGCAAATACACCGAAAATTGATCACCAATAGGATTCGGATATATTTTTACAAAATTTTCGGGGTTGAGTTCATCACTCACTTTTTGTGTGGTATTGTTTTTGGTTATGAGCCAATATTCCGGGTCTACCACTACACTAGTAGGAATAAAACCCAGGTGTTTAATAAAAACTTCGCCATTTATTTTATTATCAAGCACAAGGATTTTACTTTGGCTTGCATTCGAAAATTTTAATGCTAGGGGTAATTCAAAAAAATCTACTGAGGGATGCGAAGTAGTCTGATTCAGTTTAATACGTACGTGGTCAATCCCTACTGGAGTCCATTGTACTTGATAGCTCGGATAGCCCTGTCCCTCGTACCAATCTTTAAAAAATTCAGTTAAATCTACCCCACTTACTTGCTCTAAATTTCGCTTTAAATCAGCAGTTCGGGCAAAACCATATATTAACTTTGAGTCTTTTTGATACTGTTGAATGGCTTTAAAAAATACGTCATCACTTAGTTTCCAGCGCAACATGTATAATAAATATGACCCTTTTTGATACGTTAATCGGTTACTGAAAATACGGTTTACATTGGTGGTATCGCTCACTTTTACAGAACCATCTGGTAGAGATGTAATATAGTCCACCACCGATTTACGATTCATAATCATATTATCCCAATTAATTTGGCCGTATTTATTCTCGTTATAAAAACTTGCTAAATGGGTAGCAAAGCCTTCATTCAACCAAATATCTTCCCAAGTACCACAGGTAATTTTATCGCCAAACCATTGATGAGCCAATTCGTGGGCTACCAACCCTTCAGATAGGTTTATCATAAACGAATTGGTTTGGTGCTCCATTCCTCCACCCCAGCCAAATTGAGTATGTCCGTATTTTTCGTTAATAAAAGGATAATCGCCAAATTTTTGATGAAACAAAGCCATCGCAAAAAGGGTATTCAACGTGCCCTGTTGAAAAGCAGTTAAGCTCTCTGGGTAAGCGAAAGTTTGAATGGGTAAGTATATGTTACCCAATTGCACATTCACAGAAAAAACACTGTAATTAGTTACTGCCAAACACACCAAATACGATACAATGGGGTAGCGATGTTTCCAATACGTACGTGTTTTACCGCCGGCCAAAACCGTTTCACTTTTTAACAAGCCGTTGGAAGATGCTTTGTATATAGAAGGATGGGTAACAAAAACATCAATCGAGTCGGCTTTATCGTCTAAACCATTTTTGCAGGGCCACCACTCACGACTACCGTAGGGTTCACTTAAGGTCCACATACCAGCCACGCCGTTATGGGTATTATTTTTAAACGCACCAAAACCCGTATCTGGGCCGGGGCTTCCTTGATAGCTTATACTTAGCGAATCAAGCATACCAACAGGGGCAGTAGCAGGCAAACTAATACTAAGCACATTATTGAGATGTTGTTTAGTTAACACATTAGTTCGTTGCCTAACCTCGGTTACTGACATGGTACTCATCAAATCTAAGTTAATGGTATTGATGGCTGTTTTAACTACATAATACACCGTAACTTTGCCCGAAATATAACGTACAGCTGGATCTATATCCCATTCACACCGATAATATTTTACATCAAAAGCATCACTTGCTGTTGTAAATTGTGCCATTTGACTACTTTGCAGTTGTAAACGCTGATGAACAGCGGCCTCTTGTTGGGATATGGTCTTTAGCTCCTCGATATTTTGAGCAAAAGCGCAATAAGGCAATGCAATAATAGCTATGTAACAAATAAATCGAAGATGGCGCATAGGCTGTTTAACCAATAAAGAATCTTAAAAATAAGATTCTTTATTAATAAATCAACTAAAAAATATACCGAGACCGGGTATATATAACAACGATTTATACGTATTTCATGCAAGCACTTAGCTCCTATTCTTTAACAGCAAATTGGAATGGATATCGGCACAAGATATGCACAAAGCAGTAGAAACTTTGGAGCATTTAGCTGTATTATGGGAAGAAAAAACTTAATTTTTAGCCTATAAAATATCTGCCCAATGGGTGGCGTTTTACATCAAGCATGTAATCAATCTGCCCATGAACATTTTATATACTGCACCCTCCGCCATATCGGGTATGGGTGTATTTTGTAATCGACCACTAGCTTATGAAGAGTGTATTCTTAGCCTAAAAGGCGATCGTGTTTTTCATGATTATACCCCAAAATTTGCGGAAGAAGGACCCAATTGGATTGGTATTGGACCCAACGAATGGATTATTCCCCCTAAAGGAAGCCCCGTGCTATTTGTAAACCACTCCTGCAAACCCAACGTATTTATTAACCAGTATTTAGAACTAGTTGCCGCAACACCATTAGCAGCACATACCGAATTGCTGTTAGATTACTCATCAACAGAATTAGACCCCTATTGGGAAATGACTTGTGCTTGTAAAAATGAAAATTGCCGAAAATTGATTAAAAGTTTCGAATCGTTGCCCACACTGCTAAAGGTAAAATATAGCTACTTTATACACCCAAGCTTTTGGAAAAAAACCATAGAGAAGCAATGGAAATAAGCGCCTTATAACAAAAAATGCGTGGGCAAGTAGCCCGAGTGATATAGGTACTGCGACTACCCACGAACAACGAACTACACCCACGCAATTGTGATGCATTAAAATCCATTTTTGGTTCGTTTACTAAAAAAAGTCGCAGTTTAAAATCACCAAAATAGTTGATGCAATATTTTGATGTCTACAAAAAGTATGTCTATTCGTAGATATTGATATATAAAGGTAGGCATTAAAAAGCATGCCTTTAATACAATTTTCGAAATTATAACAAATGTTCCGCTAATTGGTATATCAAAATTTTATAGGTAAAACTACTTGATTTTGTTAGGTACAGCCACTAAATTACTAGTGGCTTTCGCTAAAATTTTATCAGAGTGATGGAGGAGTTCTGCTTGCACATACACTACCGTTCTTCCATTCCGAATGACGGTTGCCTTAGCTACTACTTCATCGCTTACCTTGGCGGCATTGATAAAATCAACCACGAGGTTGAGCGACACAAAAGCTTGTTCTTTATTTAGACTGGCAACCGCTGTACCTATTACATCGTCTAACATTCCGGAAATTACACCACCATGCAACATACCAAAAGGATTGGTCATATCAGGACGAACGGCAAAACGAACAGCAACTTCACCTAATTCGGCTTGCTCCAATACACCATCCAACCAATGTGCAAAAGGCGAAGGGCTATTCTTGGTAGATTTACCAATGTGTGCCTGCAACCAAGCCAAGCGTTTGTTTTCCATAACTAGCTTAGGCTTTCTTAGCCCAATTATCTTTTAGGGTAACGGTTCGGTTAAATACTAAATTTTCAACCGTAGTGTCTACGTCTAAAGTAAAATACCCCTTACGAATAAATTGATATCCTCGTCCTAATTCGGCGGTAGCCAAATCGATTTCTATATAAGCCTTAGAAAGCACCTGTAAACTAGTTGGGTTAATATACTCCTTAAAATCGCCGTCTTCGTTCGATGGATCTTCTGCTTGAAACAAGCGATCGTATAAGCGCACCTCGGCAGTTTTAGCATGCGCTACGCTTACCCAATGTATGGTACCTTTTACATGCAAGCCACTGGTATCGTTACCCGATTTAGATTCGGGGATATATTCGCAATGCACTTCGATTACTTCACCAAAATCATCGGTTTTAAAACCGGTGCAGGTTACAATGTAGGCACTTTTTAATCGTACGCTCAAGCCTGGAGCTAAGCGGAAATATTTCTTCTCGGCTTCTTCTTTAAAATCTTCACGCTCAATCCACAATTCTTTACTAAACGGAATGCTTCTTTCTCCATCGCCACCTTCTACCTCCGGGTTATTTTCTCCGTGGAGGAGTTCTTCTTGACCTTCGGGATAATTGGTGATTACCAATTTAATGGGATCGAGCACTGCCATCCGTCGCCAAGCTGTTTTGTTTAAATCTTCGCGAATACAAAACTCCAACAAACTCATTTCAATCAGATTCTCTCGTTTGGCAACCCCAATTTTATCACAAAAATTGCGGATACTAAGAGGGGTATATCCACGACGGCGTAAACCACTAATGGTTAGCATCCGTGGATCGTCCCAACCGCTTACGAACTTCTCGTTTACCAACTGCAGCAATTTGCGTTTGCTCATTACGGCATAATCGATATTCAATCGGGCGAATTCATATTGCTTGGTAGGAAAAATTTCTAATTTTTCAATAAACCAATCGTATAAGGCACGGTGCGGAATAAACTCCAAAGTACAAATAGAATGGGTAATTTGTTCAATGGCATCGCTTTGCCCGTGGGCAAAATCGTACATAGGGTATATGCACCAGGCATCGCCGGTACGGTGATGGGTAGCATGCTTAATGCGGTACATCAATGGATCGCGAAGGTGCATATTGGGTGCAGCCAAATCTATTTTAGCACGTAATACTTTAGCACCATCGGAATATTTTCCGGCTTTCATCTCTTCAAATAATTGAAGATTTTCTTCGATGCTACGGCTGCGGTAAACCGATGGGGTGCCAGGTACGGTAGGTGTACCTTTACCGGCTGCAATTTCTTCAGTAGTGCTATCATCCACATATGCCAAATCTGTTTTAATAAGCCTTAGGGCAAATTCATACAGCTGCGCAAAATAATCGGACGTATATAATTCTTGAGCCCAATCAAAACCTAACCACTTTACATCTTTTTTAATACTCTCTACATATTCGGTTTCTTCTGTAGCGGGATTGGTATCATCAAAACGCAAATTGGTTTTGCCACCATATTGCTGGGCTGAACCAAAATTTAAACAAATAGACTTGGCGTGACCAATGTGTAAATAGCCATTGGGCTCTGGAGGGAAACGGGTAAGTACACGACCACCATGCGTACCATTTTTTAGATCTGCTTCAATAATATCTTCTAAGAAATGTAAAGACCGCTCTTCACTCATACTATTTAACTTTTGTTTTGATTTAGATAGGGCTACAAAAATAATAAAATTACCCCGCATTGCACCAATTATCTAGGTGGTAGTGCATTGAGATTTTCTTGCTATTTTTACACATTAAAACAAAAAACAGTGAAAAGACCGATTCGTGTATTAGTGGCCAAAGTGGGCTTAGACGGCCACGATAGAGGAGCCCGCATTATTGCTACATCGTTACGTGATGCAGGTATGGAAGTTATTTACACCGGCTTGCGCCAAACACCTGAAATGGTAGTTAATACGGCTTTACAGGAAGATGTTGACGCTATTGGTGTTTCCATTTTATCTGGAGCACACCTCACCGTTTTTCCAAAAATTATAGCATTAATGGAGGCCAAAGGGCTAACAGATGTACTACTCACCGGTGGAGGAATTATACCAAGTGCCGATACGGAAAAACTACAGGATATGGGCGTAGGTAAATTGTTTGCTCCGGGCACAAACACGCAAGAAATAGCAAGTTATATTACAAATTGGGTAGCCGAAAATCGCTCTTTTTAATTTCAACTTATGAATTACGAAAACATCTTAATATCGCTAAATAACCGCATTTTACGCATTACTATTAATCGCGAAAGCAAATTAAATGCGCTAAATAAATTAACCCTGGCAGAGTTGCATGCTGCACTAAGCGATGCCTTTAACAACCCCGAGGTTGGCGGTATTATACTTACTGGGGCTGGGCCAAAAGCTTTTGTAGCCGGAGCAGATATTAGTGAATTTGCTGATTTAAATACCGATGAAGGGCGCATTTTTGCTCAAGAAGGTCATCATAAAGTATTTGATCGTATGCATGCCAGCGAAAAACCAATAATTGCTGCCATTAACGGCTTTGCCTTAGGTGGTGGCTTGGAATTGGCCATGGCCTGCCATATGCGTATTGCATCAGAAAATGCCCGTTTAGGCTTACCCGAAGTAACTTTGGGTTTAATTCCAGGATATGGTGGTACGCAACGTCTTACCCAATTGGTAGGCAGAGGCCGAGCCTTAGAAATGATTTTAACTGCCGATATGATAACAGCTGCCAAAGCATTGGAAATTGGCTTGGTGAACGAGGTAGTTACGCCAGAAAACCTATTGGCCGCTGCCGAAGAAAAAATGAGCAAGATTTTAAGTAGGGCCCCTATTGCAGTGGGTGCAGCCATTAATGCCGTAAATGCCGCTTTAACCGATGGGATAAACGGCTTTGAAGAAGAAATTAATCAGTTTGCTCGGTGTTGTGATACCGCCGACTTTAAAGAAGGTGTTTCGGCCTTTTTAGAAAAAAGACCCGCTCAATTCAAAGGTCGCTAAGCCTTTTTTTAACTAGCAGGATAAAATCTGTATATTTAACTCAACACATAGGCTTGTCTAGAAGAGATTCTAGGCTAGTTTGAGACAGATTTTATGAAGCAAATCTTAGTTATTGATGATGAGGTTGCGATTGGGCAACTTCTTTCTAATTTTTTAAGTAGAAATGGATTTGAAGTTGAAACAGCTACTTCAGGACTTGGCGCATTTGAAAAATTAAGCAATAGCCCTAGATTTTGCCGTTTTCTAAATCGGCATACATGGCTTCTACTTCTTTTAAGTGATTAGCTAAAATCATTTTCCGTTTTAGGGAAAGTTTAGGAGTAAGTTCTCCACCATCTATGCTCCATTCTTTAGGTAAGAGTGTGAACTTTTTAATTTGCTCCCAATGCCCAAAATCAACGTTTAATGCGGCCACCTCTCGTTGGTACTTTTCTAGCACCTCGGTTAATTTTATAGCCTCTTCTTTAGATGTGTATGGAATGCCTTTAATTGCACACCAAGACTGCAGAGTAGCAAAGTTTGGAACAATTAAAGCCGATGGGAACTTACGGTTTTCTCCCACTACCATGACTTGTTCAATTAGTGTTGACTCTTTAAATTTATTCTCTATTACTTGCGGCGCAATGTACTTGCCACCTGCAGTTTTAAATATCTCCTTCTTTCTATCGGTAATGCGCAAAAAGCCATCCGGAGTCATTTCGCCAATATCGCCGGTATGAAACCACCCTTCGGCGTCCATTACCTCGGCCGTTAAATCGGGTCTGTTATAATAACCTTTCATAATGTTCGGGCCCTTGCATAAAATCTCCCCATCTTCGGCAATTTTAACTGCCACATCGGCAATAAGTTTACCTACTGTGCCAAATTGTGCTTGATTTTTGCCCAAGCCATTTACCGAAATTACTGGCGAAGTTTCGGTAAGACCATAGCCCTCTAATACCGGAATGTTAGCAGCCCAAAATACTCTAGCTAAACGAGGCTGCAAGGCTGCACCTCCAGACATGAGAGTTTTTACTTCTCCACCCAAAGCAGCACGCCATTTGGGAAACACCAATACATTGGCAATAGCTAATTGAAAATGATACCACCAACCGTTTTGACCATACAATTCGTATCTCAAGCCTAAATCTAAAGACCAATAAAAAAGTTTGCGTTTGATCCCTTTTAGCTCAGATCCCTTTTCTACAATTTTATCGTATATTTTTTCGAGCATACGAGGTACCGTGGTAAAGCCGTTTGGTTTTACTTCTTGTATATCGGCCATCACGGTTTCTAAACTTTCGGCATAATAAATGCTCACACCCATGTACATATTCATGTACGATACCATGCGCTCAAAAATGTGCGAAAGTGGCAAAAAACTCAATGCTCTTTTTAAATTAGGCGGATAAATACCCGCCGTAGCCACTAGGTTAGAAACCAAGTTACTATGGGTAAGCATAACGCCTTTCGGTGTACCAGTGGTACCCGAGGTATAAATAAGTGTGGCCAAATCTTCGGGCTGTACACTAGTTCTTAATGGTTTTAAGTCAACATTAGGAGCACTTTTCTTAAACAGTTCTTTCCAAAAAGGAGCACCATCGTTTTCGTTAAAAGAATAAATCTCTAAGGCTAAGCCTTCCTCTTTTTTAACTTGATTTAGTTTGACTACCAAATCTTTGCTACCTGCAAACACAAACTTTACCTCAGCATCTTTTAAAATGAAGCGAATGTCTTGCTCAGAAAGTGTGGGGTACATGGGTACCAACACAGCCCCAATTTGTACAATAGCTAAATCGCACATATTCCACTCTGGCCTATTTGACGACATAATAGCCACCCGATCGTTACGTTGAATACCAGAAGCCAATAAGCCGCGGCTGGTTTCATCAACAAGATGTAAGAATTGAGATTTAGAATAAGTAATCCACTGCCCATGCTGTTTTCCAGCAATAAATACTTCTCCCATAAATTGTTTTTCTATTCGGGGGAGCAGATCGTGAACTCGGGTAAAGGCAGACATGATTGGTTAATTGGCGTTACAAGTACCAATATAGTAAAAGTTAGCTAAAGAATAAAATTTAAGCCAATTTTTGACTAAGAGGTAGGAATATTTAGGATATTTGCTATTATAAATGAAGCCATAACCCATAAAAAAATGAAAAAAAATAAATGCTTACTCTGTGTAACCTTGCTAATGGCTGTATGTACAAGCGGGGTATTTGCACAATACAAACATGCTATAGGCGGTCGTTTTGGATCTGCTAATGGTATTAGTTATAAAACTTTTGTGAACACAAACAATGCGCTTGAGTTTATCGTCAATTTTCAATCAAATACAAACTACTCTTATTTTAGAGTTACCGGCTTAATGGAAAAACATGCTCCCATAAATGATGTAGATGGATTACGCTGGTACTATGGGTTTGGTGCCACCCTTGGCTCTAGAACCTATAAACCTGCTGATGAAAATAAAGTACTCTTAGCTGCCGATGGTATTTTAGGCCTAGACTTTAGATTTCCAGATGCTCCTATAAATATTGCCATGGATTGGAAACCTGCTATTGAACTTACACCCAATACCCGTTTAAATGGCGAAGGCATAGGCTTATCGCTACGTTTTACTTTTTAACAACAAAGCCTCTCAATTTTTGAGAGGCTTTGTTGTTTATAGGGCTAGCCATTTTGCTCGAAGCAACAACTGCTCTTTACTTGGTTTATCTACCGAAACAAAACGATAGCGAACTGCCGGATTTCGATCTAAAGTAAGATCGAAGGTCATTGGCAAACCATCGCGAATAATGCCAATTTTTAGTTTATTGCCTATTGCTTTGGCAGCAATAGCTTTATCTAGCTCAGCCATTGTACCGCTCACTTTTTCATCGTTAATGCTTAACAACTCATCGTTTACGTTTAGGCCATCTCTCCACGACGGGCTATTTCTAGCAACCGAAGTGATTAAAAATTTTCCAGTCCGAGCACTAGCACTGATGCCTAAATACAGTTCATTTTTACTTGCATTATCGTCTTCCAATTGGTAACCAACAGCTTTTAAAAAGGCATTGTAATCTGGCTTTTTAGTGCCGTATACATAATCGTTGTAAAATGCCTCCATTGATTTTCCAGCAATTTTACCTGCCATATCTTTAAACTCTGCATCGGTATAGCCACGTGCTAATTTGTAGTAATATTGGTAGTACATGGTATTCATCACATCATCTAATTTTTTCTGCCCGGCGGTAGCTTGCAAGATTTCTAAATCCATAAGCATGGCAATAATGCTGCCCTTATCATAATAAGAGATGCTGCTGTTACGCGAATTTTCGTTCGGGCGGTATTGTTTTATCCAGGCATCAAAACTTGCATCGTGTGCCGATTGTTCTAAGCTTCCTGGCTGATTAGCAACCAAACTTAGTCCAGACGCCAATATCCCTAAATATTCTTCTGAAGAATAAAAACCAGCTCTACGCACAAATAAATTATCATAATAGGCTGTAAAGCCCTCGGCTATCCACAAATTACTGGTATAATTTTCGGCATCGTAATTAAACGGACCAAGCGCAACGGGGCGTAAACGTTTTACATTCCATAAGTGGAAATACTCGTGAGCAACCAAACTCAAAAAGCTTTTGTAGCCATTTTCGCTAGCATATTGCCCTCTTGGGTGACCCAATACTGTAGAGTTTAGGTGTTCTAAACCGCCGCCACCCGATGCATAATTATGTACAATAAATACATAATATTTATTCGGATTTTCGCCAAAAACTGTGGTTGCTTGTTCCACAATTTTAGCCATATCTACTTTCAATTTCTCGGCATTGTAATTACCGCCACCATACATAGCCACCTCATGGCGAACACCGGCAGCTGTAAATTCAAATACATCTTGGTTTCCCACTTCAATTGGCGAATCAAATAAGATATCAAAGTTTGGAGCGGTATAGGTAAAAGCACCGGCTTTTACAGGACTTAATCCTGTAGATACTTTAGACCAGGTAGCAAAAGGTTTAATGGTAACTGTTGATGGTTTAGCCAATTGCCCTGCCGGATACATAAAAATACCCGTTGGCGATAAAAATGCATGGGAAGCATCTACAAAGCTAGTACGTACTGATATTTCGAAAGCATATACTCTGTAAGAAATGCGAATATCCGATTTTTTAGGATTTTGGATGCGCCAAGTACTCTTATTCACTTTTTGAAACGCAAGTGCTTGCCCCTTTTCATCTATGGCCTTAAATCCTTCTACATTCTTTCCAAATTCTCTCACCAAATAAGAACCAGGTGCCCAAACGGGCATCTTCACATCAAGTTGTGGCTGATGATTGCCTTTTAATAGCATATTTACTTCTACATAATGGGCCTGAGGCTCCACAAATGATACTTCAAAAGAAATGTGGCTTTGCGCCATTGCCTGTGTACTTAAAAGGGCCATAACTAGGAACGACAAAAATGATTTTAGATTCTTCATTGGTTCTAAAAGAATAGGTTTATAACAAAAGTAGTTTTAAATTTCAAAGTAAGAAATTTTGAAAATCTTGCAGCTGTAATTTATTGGATACATTTTAGGTACATGTGCCACGAATATCTTACTTTTGGCCCTAAATCATAGCTATTTTAAATGAAAACTAAACGCATTCTCTATATTTTATTAACCCTTTGTTTAGGTGCTGCCATCCTGTATCGTATTACTAAAAATGCACAACAAGGGGCCGGAGGAAAAGGTGGTTCAGGTGGACCTAAAGGGGGTAAAAATGCGGGTGCTATGCCTCCTACAAAAGTAAATGGCTTAATTGTTAGTAGCCAAGCTTTTGATAGTAACATTACCTTAAGCGGAGCTGTAGAGGCTGATGAAGAAGTAGAAATTAGGCCTGAAATAGCTGGCCTGGTAAAGGGTATTTACTTTACAGAAGGTACTAGTGTACGCAAAGGACAACTACTCGTAAAAATAAACGATACCGAATTACAAGCGCAACTTAAACAGGCACTAAGTAAACAAAAACTAGCCTCCGAAACCGAATCGAGGGCAAAACAATTGCTAAAAAAAGAAGCCATTAGCCAAGAAGAGTACGACGTGGCCTCTGCCGAATTAACCAATCTAAAGGCACAAACAGAACTAATTAGAGCACAATTATCTAAAACTGCCATCACTGCCCCTTTTAGTGGGCGCATTGGTTTGCGCTCTATTTCCACTGGCGAATACGTAAGCCCTAGCACTAGCATTGCCAAACTCGTAAATAGCCAAACGGTTAAAATTAGTTTCTCGGTTCCCGAAAAATATGCCGGGAAAATTAAAAATCAAACAGAAATTCAGTTTACCGTAGACGGAAATAACAAACCCTTTAGCGCTAAAATTTACGCTATGGATCCGGGTATAGAAACCAATACCAGAACCTTGCAGCTAAAAGCCAAGACTAGTAATGTGGGCAACCAGCTAGTGCCAGGCTCTTTTGCTAAAATTACCTTACCATTGGCGGGTATACCCGATGCTATTTTAATTCCTACACAAGCTGTTATACCTGTTTTAAAAGGCAAAAAAGTATTTATAAGTAGCAATGGTTTAGCTAAAGAAATACCAATTGAAACCGGACCACGAACCGATAAATATATTTTAGTGCTCTCTGGCTTAGCTGTAGGCGATACCTTGTTAACTTCGGGAATGATGTCGCTAAAAAATGAGAGCCCTGTAAAAGTAATAGTGAAAAACTAAGTACATGAGTTTATCGAGCACCAGCATAAAACGTCCGGTTCTAGCCATTGTCATGAACCTGAGCTTAGTCCTTTTTGGACTGATTGGCTTTCATTTTTTGGGCGTCCGCGAATTTCCATCTATTGATCCGCCCGTAGTATCGGTACGTACCGGTTACCCGGGCGCCAATGCCGATGTAATTGAATCGCAAATTACCGAGCCTCTCGAAAAAGCCATCAACAGCATAGATGGAGTACGCAATATTTCCTCATCAAGTAATCAAGGATCGAGCAATATTACCGTAGAGTTTAACCTTACTAAAGATTTAGAAGAAGCCACCAATGATGTTCGCGATAAAGTGTCGCAAGCGGCTCGTTCCCTACCAAAAGATATAGACGGCTTGCCGGTTGTAGCCAAAGCAGATGCTAACTCGGAGTCTATTTTATCGATGACCCTAGAAAGCGATACCCGCAACCAATTGGAATTGAGCGATTATGCCGAAAACGTATTGGCACAACGCTTACAAACCATACCGGGAGTAAGTAACGTGCAAATTTGGGGGCAAAAACGCATGGCCATGCGCATTTGGATTGACCCATCGCGAATGGCGGCCTACCGCTTAACCGCACTAGATATTAAAACAGCTCTCGACAAAGAAAACATCGAACTCCCTTCCGGAAAAATTACTGGAGAGTCTACCGAATTGTCTGTAAAAACCATGGGCAACTTATCTTCAGAAGATGATTTTAATAATTTGATTATTAAAAACGATGGGGTAAACATCATCCGATTAAAAGATATTGGTTCGGCAGTAATGGCCCCGGAAAATGAGGAAACCATGTTGCGTCAATCTGGTAAAACCATGATTGGTATGGCCATTGTACCGCAACCAGGTGCCAATTATTTAGACATTTCTGATGAGTTTTATAAACGTTATGCGCAAATTAAAAAAGATTTGCCTAAAGATTTTAAACTCGATATAGCGCTCGATCAAACCATCTTCATCAAAAAATCAGTTTCCGAGGTAGCCGAAACCCTCCTACTCTCTTTGGTATTGGTTATTCTAATAATCTACCTGTTTTTCCGCGATTGGAGCATCGCCTTCCGCCCATTAATAGATATTCCGGTATCTTTAATTGCCACCTTCTTTGTTATGTACTTGTTTGGGTTTTCCATCAATGTACTCACCTTGCTAGCCATTGTATTGGCTACTGGCTTAGTAGTTGATGATGGCATTGTGGTAACTGAAAATATTTTCAAAAAAATTGAAGAGGGCTATTCGCCTATTGAAGCTGCCATTAAAGGCTCTAACGAAATTTTCTTTGCAGTAATCTCTATTTCTATTACTCTAGCCGCGGTGTTTTTACCGGTTATTTTTTTAGAAGGATTTGTAGGCCGATTGTTCCGAGAATTTGGCGTAGTCATTGGAGCGGCCGTACTTATATCTGCCTTCGTATCGCTTACTTTAACGCCTATGCTCAATGCCTATTTAATGAAAGGGCATCAGAAAAAAACTAAATTTTACGAGCGTACCGAACCTTATTTTGTAGCCCTAACCAACGGTTACATACAATCCCTCGAACGCTTTTTGCAAAAACCAAAAAGAGCCTTCGTCATTCTAGCAGGCTGCATTGCTTTAATTGGCTTGTTCTGGGTTATTTTACAAAAAGAAACAGCCCCTTACGACGATCGTAGCGCCATTAACATGCAACTTTCTGCACCCGAAGGAGCATCTTTTGAATACACCGATAATTTTGTTTTAAGGGTGGCACAAATGGTGGAAGATTCTATTCCGGATAAACGAATTAACCTCACCGTAACCGCTCCCGGATTTAGTGGTAGTGGCGCAGCAAATACTGGTTTTGTACGTATTCGTTTAACCGAGCCCAATCAACGGAAAGCCACACAAACTGAACTGACTGATAAGCTAACTAAAATTACCAAAGGCTTTTCCGAAGGAAAAATATTTGTAGTACAGCAACCCACCATCTCGGTAAACCGTAGAGGAGGTTTGCCCATTAGCTACATTATACAAGCCCCTAATTTTGAGAAATTAAGAGAAAAATTACCTCTCTTTATGGAGGAAGTGAGTAAAGATCCTACTTTCACCGTATCGGATGCTAACCTTAAATTTAACAAACCCGAAATAAACCTATCCATTGATAGGGAACGGGCAAAAAATTTAGGGGTTTCTGTACTCGATATTGCTCAAACCTTGCAATTTGCTTTAAGTGGTCAACGTTTTGCCTATTTTATTCAAAATGGTAAACAATACCAAGTTATTGGACAATACGATCGTATGAACCGTAACGACCCCACAGATTTAACCTCCATTTTTGTACGTAACAACCGGGGCGAACTCATCCAATTAGATAATTTAATTCAGGTAGAAGAACAAAGTACCCCGCCACAACTGTACCACAATAACCGCTTTGTTTCGGCTACCGTTTCTGCCGGCTTAGCACCTGGTAAAAGTATTGGCGATGGTATTGATGCAATGGATAATGTAAGTAAAAAAGTATTGGACGATAGTTTTTCTACCGATTTAGGCGGCGAATCTCGAGATTTTAAAGAAAGTTCTTCTAATACCCTATTTGCCTTTGCTTTGGCTTTATTACTCATTTATCTGCTACTTGCTGCTCAATTCGAAAGTTTTATAGATCCTGTTATTATTATTTTAACAGTGCCCATGGCCGTAGCCGGAGCATTTTTCTCACTATGGCTTTTCGGGCAAACTTGGAACATTTTTAGCCAAATTGGAACCATTATGCTTATTGGCTTAGTAACCAAAAACGGTATTTTAATTGTAGAGTTTGCCAACCAGTTAAAAGAAAAAGGAGAGCCTGTGGCATCGGCCATACGCAAAGCCGCCGAGGCTAGGCTTCGCCCTATTCTAATGACCAGCTTAGCTATTGCTTTAGGTGCACTTCCTATTGCCTTGGCTATTGGAGCCGCCGCAAAAAGTAGAATGGGCATGGGTATTGTTATTATCGGAGGGACCTTATTCTCCTTGGTGCTTACACTCTATGTTATTCCGGCCATTTACAGCTTGTGGTCAAAACCACTAAAATCAACTAGTCCATCTAAAAACAATGAAAAATAGTCTCCGTGTTTTAGTATTATTATTTCTGAGTACTGCGTGCTATGCTCAAGAAAAACTCAGCCTGCAACAGGCTATTGAGCTCACCTTACAAAACAACTACGACATTCAACTTCGTAGCAATCAGGTGAGCGTTGCCAAAAACAATGTTAGCCTGGCCAATGCCGGAATAATGCCATTAATTACAGGCAATTTTACCAATAATAATTCTGTACAAAATAGCGAACAAACACTAGCAAACGGCACCCAGCAACAACAAGATAACGCCAAAAATGCCAACACCAACATCGGAATTAACCTTAATTGGAGAATTTTTGATGGTTTTGCCATGTTTGCCAATTACAATCGTCTGCAAAAATTACAAGCTAGCGGAGAACTCAATTTCAGACTCACGGTAGAAAATACCTTGTCCGATGTTATGAATACCTATTTCGATTTGGTTCGCCAAAACCAATATATTCATACATTTCTATCGGCAGTAGAAGTTTCTCAAATACGGCTAAAAAATTCACAAGCCCGTTACAGTATTGGCAAAGCATCTAAACTAGAGGTGCTAGCAGCTAAAGTTGATTTGAATACCGATACCACAAACCTTCTGCGTCAGCAAGATGCTTTTCAGCAAGGTAAAACACAACTCAATTTACTAATGGTAAGATCTTTAGAAACCGACTTTACGGTAAGTGATACCATTGCACTACAAGGAACTTTTACCTATGCTGAATTACTAAAGGCGGTACAAACAAAAAATCCGGAAATACGATTAGCCGATATACAACAACAAGTTGCCAAACTAAGCCTCACTCAAGTACGAGCTAGCCGCTACCCAGGCATAAGCGTAAACACGGGCTACACCTTCTCAAACTCCAGCTCGGCATTGGGTTTTGCCCGTGAAGCAACAGGAAGAGGATTTACCTATGGTATTACTGCCAGCATGCCCTTATTTAATGGCTTTTTACAAAGTAGAAACGAGAAAAATGCCAATATTGGAGTTAGTAGTGCGCAAATTCAATTCAAACAAACCCAACAACGCATACAAGCACAATTGCAGCAAGCCTATCAAACCTATACCACCAACCTTTTATTGGTACGTTTAGAAACTCAAAACCAAGAAACAGCCAAACAAAATATGGACATTTCTTTGGATAAATTTCGCTTAGGTAGTTTAAGTGCGATTGAATTTAGAGAAGCTCAATTAAACTATTTAAATGCTTCGGCTCGTACCAGCGATGCACAATTTCAAGCCAAACAGGCAGAAATAGCTCTCAAGCAATTGAGCGGAGAACTATCAGTTAATTAACTTGATGATTTAAAATTATTTTTATTTATTTCTTTTTAACAAGTATTTTGTAATTTAACTTTCCATTACGCCGCTAAATTCACAAAATATGATTACTCTTTTCTCCAAGCTAAAACATTCTCTTTACGTAGAGAAAACATTCCTAATAGTACTATTAATCGTGCTTTTGCCCGGATATGTACTATTCGCCCAAGAAATTTCTACCAACGCCAAGGAGCTAAATAAATTTGCTCGGACTCATAAAAATAGCGACGAAAAAGATCGTAAAAAGGCTTTTAAGGCGGCTGAAAAAAATAATTGGATTACCTTCAAGGTATTTGAAAATGGGAAAGTGATGTCTTTGCAAAGTTTAGATGCTGCGGGCCATCCTCTGTATTTAGTTACCGATAACAATTCCTATGCAGCGGCCACTACCCGAGCAAATAAACTTTATACAAACGGTGGATTAGGCCTAAGTTTGAGCGGATCAAGCACCTTCTTAAAAGATAAAATTGGCGAATGGGATGGCGGTTCGGTATACGTATCACATCAAGAATTTGCTAACAATCGTATTCTAAATAAAAATACCACAACGGCGGTAAGCCAGCACGCTACCCACGTTGCCGGCACCATTATGGCTGCTGGTGTTAACCCCAATGCCAAAGGTATGGCCTTCGGACTGGAACGCTTAGTTTCCTACGATTTCAACGGAGATTCTCCTGAAATGGCCACAGAGGCAACCAACGGCATGCTCATTTCTAATCATTCTTACGGGTACATTGCCGGTTGGTATTACAATTCGGGAGCAACGCCCGCAGCACGTTGGGAGTGGATGGGTAATAATGGAGAGTATGAAGATTATAAATTTGGATTATACGATAATACTGCAAGAAATTATGATGTTATATGTTATAATGCACCATTCTACCTGCCGGTAAAGTCAGCCGGAAATAACCGTGGCGAAACCGGCCCTGCAGTTGGGCAAACTTATTTTAGACAAGTGGGTGGTACTTGGACAGAGTTTACCCGTACAAACGGAGATATTTATAGCAACGATTCTTACGATTGCCTCTCTCTTACATCAAACGCAAAAAATATTTTAACCGTAGGGGCTATTAGCGGTATACCCAATGGTCCCTTCACATCGAGTACTATTCAAATATCATCCTTTAGTAGCTTTGGCCCTACCGATGATGGACGTATAAAACCCGATGTGGTTGGAATGGGCGTATCGCTTACATCCACTATTCCCACTAGTCCTACAGCTTACGCATCATTAAGTGGGACATCGATGTCAGCACCAAATGTTACAGGTACTTTGGTGTTGCTACAAGAAGCCTATGCACAAAAGAATGCAGGCGCCCTCATGCGGTCTGCCACTTTAAAAGGCTTAGTTATTCATACGGCCGATGATGCAGGAAATGTCGGCCCGGATTATATTTATGGTTGGGGCTTAGTAAATGCAGAAAAAGCGGCAAAGGTAATCCTGGGTGATGGGGCAAGCTCCACAAACATTCACAAGATTACCCAAGATTCATTAACCCAAACTGCTACAAAGACATCTACCTTAATCAGTTCAGGATCAGGGCCATTGGTGGCTACAATTTGCTGGACAGACCCTCCTGGAAATGCAACCGTTAGTGCCATCACGGACGACCGTACCCCAAAATTGGTAAACGACTTAGATCTTCGCATTAGCGACGGTACGCAAACGTACCTCCCCTATAAACTTGACCCTGACCAACCGGCCAATGTGGCCACTACTGGAGATAACATTAGAGATAATGTCGAAAAAATAATTATTCCCAATGCCATACCCGGCAAAACCTATACCCTTACCATTAATCATAAAGGAACTACTTTAAGTAGTGGTAAACAAACCTATTCCTTAATATTATCGGGTGTGGGCGGAACCACTTACTGTGCTTCGGCACCAACCGGTGCACCCAATTCTAAAATTATAGGTTTTAGCCTAGCCACTACAACCTATAATGCCGCTATTGGTTGTAATACTACAGGAGGGTATACCAATGCAACGAACCAAACCATACAGGTAGAAGCAGGAGCTACCTACCCACTTAGTAGTGTAACTTTAGGAACCTGTGGTACAGAACAGGATAAAATTGCTAAAGTATATATCGATTTTAATAACGACGGTGCATTTGATGAGGTAAATGAGTTGGTTGCAACCGCAACGCCGAACCTCGGCAGTACGGGAATTCTCACATTAACGGTCCCTATCGCAATACCAGCAACGGTAACCATAGGAAATACCAGCCGTATACGGATTGTGCTATCCGAAACAACCGACGCCACGACCATAACTTCTTGCGGAACGTATGCCAATGGCGAAACTTTAGATATGAATATCAAGTTTAATGCTCCTAGTAAAGATGTAGGTGTAAACACCCTAATAGATCCTGCAAGCGGTACCTGCTCAAAAACAGGTCAAACAGTTACTGCGAATGTTAAAAATTTTGGTACCAGCGCTGTAAGTGGTATAGGTCTAACCGCACGTATATACGACGGAACTACATTGCTTACTACCCTAACAGGAACCTACTCGGGTAGTATTAACCCTGGAATGGATGTAAACATTACGACAACTGGCGGATTTAACTTAGTAAGCGGAACTACGTATACTATAGAAACAGAAACCACACTAACAGGCGATTTAAACCCACTGAATAATTTACTTAGCAGTAGCATTAGCACGAGCACACCACCAGCTGCAAGTAATTTACTAGTAACAAAATGCGATAATGCAAATTCATACACCCTTTCAGGCACTAGTGCAGGTACCATATTTTGGTATAAAAATGCAACCGATGCCCTACCTGTTGCCTTTAATTTACCGGGGCAAAGTGCTACGTATACCGAAGCAGGAAGTACTATTTCCACCTTTCATGCTGGTGTAAATAATTTTAGTGGCAAAGTAGGGCCAGCAATCAATACTATTTTTGGGGTTGGTAGCAATGCATATTTAAGCGGAAACAACCCATCTGTATTAATGAAAGCCAATGCACCAGTAGTACTAGAAAGTGCTAGATTGTATATTGGTGCCGGCGGAAAAATTACGTTTATTGCTAGCAAAACTAGTACTGGGGCAGAAGTATCTAGAGTAACACTCGATGTAACGCCTAATGGTGCCACGGGGCAAGTATACCCATTAAATTTACTACTTCCGGAAGCTGGCGATTATACCGTTGCTATTGAATATGAAAATGGTGCTTCTATTTTCCGAAATAATAGTGGAGTGAGTGGCTATCCATTTAAATTGGGCGATGTGTTTAGTATCACTGGCAATACAGCTACTGATCCAACTGGAGTAAATGCCAATTACTACCAAGCCTTTTATTATTATTTCTACGATTTAGCGGTTCGTGCTGCAGGCTGTACCAATGCACTACGCCAAGCTGTAACTACAAGTAGTTTGGCAGCTCCTACCATCACAAAAAATGGAACCATTTTAACTTCAAATGCCGCAACAGGTAACCAATGGTTCTTAAACGGTATTAGTATTCCAGGTGCAAACGCTACAACGTATAATGCCACTCAAATAGGTACCTATACCGTACAAAAAACTGTGGGAACCTGTACAGTAAGTTCAACACCAGTAATTGTGGGAGTAACGTTCCCGCTTGCCTATAATAATTTCAATACCATTGTGGTTGATGAAACTTGTAGAGCAAATAACAACGGGTCTATAACCATTACGGCTGTACAAGCATTGAGCTATACCGCAGCAGTAACCAGTAACGGGCAAACAACCAACTACCCATTTGTAACTAGCTTAACCATACCCAACTTAGTTGCGGGCACTTATGCCATTTGTATTACTGCCGACGGAAATACCAGCTACAAAATTTGTTATAGCATAGTAGTGGGTGAACCCAAAGATTTGGCGGTACTCTCACAAGTTAATCCTGTAACCAATTCGGTTACCTTAAATCTAGCTGGAGCAAGTACCTATCAAATTCAGTTAAACGGCCAAAGCTACCAAACTAATAGCAGTAGCATTACGCTGCCTTTGCAAATTGGTACCAATCAGATTTTGGTAACAACCGATAAACCTTGCCAAGGTACTTTTGATGAAGCTATACTCGTAAATGATAAAGCAACCATTTATCCGAATCCTTTTGGAGATATGTTGTTTATCAAATTAGGCGGAAATCAAACAAGCACCGTAGCCGTAAACATCAGCAATAGCTCCGGAATAAAGGTATTTAAGCAAACTTATCAGAATGCCACCGGAACTCTACAAATTAATGTTAGTAATTTAGACAGCGGATTTTACCTATTAACGGTAGGAGATCAAACTTATAAAATCTTTAAAAAATGAGAACTTTTTTAGCAACATGTATTCTTTGTTTTACTCTTTTTTCTTGCGGGAAGAAAGGTGGTGGTGCCCCGGCAGCTGCTGCACCCACCAAAACTAGTTTAGCCGCACCTGCCCAAAATGAGGCTTGTTTAAACGGCACAGTAGTATCGGCCACAGAGAGTAAAATTTTATTCTCTTGGATTGCTGCCAGCAATGCGGAGAGCTACGATTTAATTATTAAAAATCTATTAACCCAAGCCAGTACCACCCAAAACACTACGAGTACTTCCTTAGAGGTAACTTTATTGCAAAACACTCCCTACTCTTGGCAAATTGTATCTAAAACCAGTAAAACAAGTACCACTACACCGAGTGATATTTGGAAGTTTTTTAATTCTGGCTCTGGTGTGACTAGTCATGCACCGTTTCCAGCCGAAATGGTTACCCCTACTCAAGGGCAAGCCGTTACGGCTACTGCCGGGAAAATTACCCTCGATTGGAATGGAAGCGATGTGAATAACGACATCAGCACCTACGACGTGTACTTGGGAACTACCAATTCGCCTAGTGTATTGCAAAGTAACCTGACGGCTAGCATACTCACTAACGTTACTGTAAGTAGTGCTACCACGTATTACTGGAAAGTGATTACGAAAGATCTAAAGGGTAATACATCTGATTCGGGTGTGTATAGTTTTACGGTAAACTAAGAACACATAAAAAAAGCCTCCCGATTGAGAGGCTTTTTTTATTTCATATACTGTTTACTCAACGTATCGTACACGCTTAAATAAGCATTCGATTTTCCATCTTTAGTAAAGAAGGCTTCCCACGTACTTAGTGGCTCCCAAATACAGGTACCTTTGCCTTTTCCATTGGGGAGTTCAAAGGCAATTTTGTTTACCTCATTTTTTAACTGAGAATATTCTACCACCATCACATCTTTATTATACCTTTTAACCAAGGCGGTCAAATTGTTTTCCAAATCGGCTAGGGTGCCGTGCCATTTTGGGTAATACGATTCGCCAATTACATCAAAATGTACCCCACGAGCCAACATATTATCAATAAAAAAAGTCGATTCATCGTGCTGCCCGCCAAGCGCAACATGGAGCATCATCACCACGGTGGGATCAACCGCTTTTACTGCTGCAGTGCCGGCTTTAATCAATTGGGCTAAGTAATCAATATTACTTACACTGCCTTCGGGCCATAGTATGCCGTGGTTAATTTCATTTCCAATTTGTACCATATCGGGTGTGGTGCCTTGGTCTTTCAATTCCTGTATCACTTTTTTCGTATAGTCATATAGCGCTTGTTTTAATTCTTCAGGATCTAAATTCTCCCAAGCAGCAGGTTTAAATTGTTTACCAGGATCGGCCCAATAATCGCTATAATGAAAATCTAAAAGCAATTTCATTCCGGCCGCTTTAACACGTTTGGCCATGGCCTTGGTATGGGCCAAATCACAAAAACCAATTCCGGGAGAGTAACCCTTTGCATTGGCGGGATCGTTAAAAATGCGCAAACGCACATAATTTAATCCGTGTTCCTTCATAATCAAAATGGGATCTTTTTCTACTCCTTTATCGGAAAATTTAATACCCTTAGCTTCTAGCTCTGGTAAAAAAGAGATGTCGGCTCCCAACATTTGGGTGGCTTGTCGTGGTTTAGCAGCTTCACCAGAAAGCTCGTATTTTTTATCCGAAGTAATTGTGGCTACACTTGTTGGAGATACCGTTATAATATCGGTTGACCCTTTCCAAAGCCCTTCGGCACTGGCTTCAAACTGAATGCTGCCTACATTTTTGCCGGCTTGCACCAGTACTTGACATTTGCCATTAAACAAGCTACGTTGCCAAGCGCCATCGGCACATTTATCGGCTTCATGACTACTTGGATCTCCATTGCCCACGCCAATAATTTTGGCATCGCCCTTTAAAGAAAATTTGATTAATTGATTCGCTGTTGGTACTTCTCTACCTTCTTTGTCTACCGCGGTAATGTTCATTACGGCAACATCTTGTCCATCGGCAATTAGGGTAGTTTTATAGGGGGTAAGTACTATTTCTACGGCTGGGCCGGTTGTTTCTACTTTACTAGTTAAACGCTTCCCTTTTTTATAGGCAATGGCCTCTAAGGTACCTGGTTCATACACCACCGACCACTGCAAATGCTCGTTACGAGGCATTGTTTTCTTTCCTAAACTTTTTCCGTTTAAAAATAATTCTACATCATCGGCGTTGGAGTTTACCCATACATCAATCGCTTGGCCAACTTTATCGGGCCAATTCCAATGGGGCGAAATATGCAAAACATCTTTATCGGTCCACCAACTTTGGTAATAGTAGTAAATATTTTTAGGGAAGCCACACATATCCATTACCCCGAAATGTGAATTAATGTTTGGCCATTTAAATGGCGTAGGTTCTCCTCTATAATCAAAGCCAGTCCATATAAATCCACCAGCCCAATATGCGTTCTCAGCGGCTAATTTCCACCAGGTTTCGGCACGGCTGGCCCACCAAGGTGCAGTAATATCTTGGTCGGGTACGTAAGCTTTTAGCGAATCCAATGCATACTGACCACGGGTAGTAACCGTACTGCCCATTTCGGTGCCAATAAGGGGTTGGTTGGGATGATCTTTATGATAATCAGCTACCGCAAATTGACGATAGTTAAATCCACGAACCGGAATGACTTCATTTACTCCAGTAAACACGTTGCCCATATCGGCAGCATAGGTACTAGTACGTGAAGGGTCTAACTCCTGCTGTTTGGCTAGCAGGGTTAGCGCAATGCGTTTGCCCACGCTGTTGGCTTGTATCCAGCCTTCTTCGTTACCAATAGACCATAAAAATACAGAGGGGTGGTTGCGGTCACGTTTAATAAGTCGCTCAAACTGATCGAGGTACTCGGGGCTACTGTTAAGTAAACGCTGTTCGTCTACTACCAACATGCCCAAGCTGTCGCAAGCATCTAGCAATTCGGGAGTTGGTGCATTGTGGCTTGTTCGGTAGGCATTTACACCCATTTCTTTTAATAATTGAACCCGGTAGTATTGCATATAATCGGGTAAGGCACTTCCCAATCCTGCATGATCTTGGTGATTGTTTACTCCCTGAATTTTTACGTGCTTACCATTTAAAAAGAAACCTTCCTTACCATCGAAACGAAGGGTACGAATCCCCATGCGTTGTTTAAGTGAATCTACCACTTGATTACCTTGCTTAATTACCGAAACTACACGATATAAATACGGGTCTTCTAAAGACCAAAGCCTAGGGTTAGTAATAGTGAATTGTTGTTTAACGCTTGTGCTCCCATTTCGAGAAACACGAATGGCTTGTGGCTTGCTTTGCGCTAAAACCTTGCCGCTTCGGTTAGTAAGGTATGAATATAGTATTGCCGAGGCATAGGCAAGCTGTTCATTTTTAATGGTGGCTTCTACAAATACAGTGGCTTGCTTTTCTTTCACTTCCGAATGCACAAATACGCCGTCTTGAGCCAAATGTAAGTTGTTCGATTTTTTTAACCATACGTGCCGATAAATGCCGGCACCTTCGTAAAACCAGCCTTCGTATTGGGTAGCATCAACCCGAACGGCAATAATATTGTCTTTACCAAAATTTACATAATCGGTTACATCATATGTTTGACCCACATAGCCACTCTGGTTAGTGCCCAAATAAAATCCGTTTATCCAAATACTGGCATTTCTAAAAATTCCATCAAATTGTATACTGATGCGACTGCCCGAATCGGCTTTGGCAATGGAAATATGCTTGCGGTACCAGCCAATGCTCGTTTCGGGATACAAGCCCCCTACCGGCTTATAGCCATGCGATTGAACATCAAAATTAGGCGAATTGCTAAAGGGCAACTCTACCGCCCAATCGTGCGGCAAATTAAGGGTTCGCCAAGCTGAATCATCAAAATTAGCGGCCAAAGCGGTCTGGTCTGTTTTTCCCGATTTAGAGAAAATGGCTGCAACACCATAATTGAAATCTTTTGCCGGATCGGCAGCATGGCCGAAATGAAATTTCCAGCCTTCATCAATATTGGTTTTGGTTTGGGCCGATACGGCTAAACAAAAAAAAAGTAGAAGGGCAAAAGCGGATAGTTTTTTAAGCTGAAGAATCATTGCTTCGAATAATTAATAGGAATTAAGAAAGCAAGGTAAAAAAAATCTGAGGAGAAAACATAAATGGATTTAAAAACAAAAAACCCTCACCGAAATTCGGTGAGGGTTTTTAATTTCTGTAGCCCGTAGGGGAATCGAACCCCTGTTTCCAGGATGAAAACCTGGCGTCCTAACCCCTAGACGAACGGGCCATAAATCGTTTTCGGTGCCTCAGGTACTTCTAACGTTTTGGTAGCGGGGGCCAGACTCGAACTGACGACCTTCGGGTTATGAGCCCGACGAGCTACCAACTGCTCCACCCCGCACTATCTTTTGGTCAATTTAAATGCCGGAAAGATCGCCTTGCCTCTGTTTTAAATTGGACTGCAAAGATATATTTCGTTTCTTTGCAGTCCAAATCTTTTTCAAAATAAATTCCATGTCGCATAAAGCCGGTTTTGTGAGTCTCGTCGGGAAACCGAATGCGGGGAAATCTACCCTCATGAACGCCCTAGTGGGTGAAAAAATGTCCATCGTTACCTCGAAGGCCCAAACCACAAGGCACCGGATTTTAGGAATTGTGAACGAACCCGACGTGCAAATTATTTTTTCAGACACTCCGGGCGTCATAAAACCGCATTATGGATTGCAAGAATCTATGATGAGTGTGGTGAATGGTTCAGTGGTGGATGCCGACCTTATTTTGTTTGTAACCGACATCAACGAACGGTATGATGAGAACGATGTACTGGAACGTTTACAGAAAACAAAATCGCCAGTAGCGGTCATCATTAATAAAATTGATAAATCGGACGAAGAGAAGGTAACGGCGAAGATTGAGCATTGGAAAGAGCTATTGAATCCCGAAGCCATTTTTGCGGTTTCGGCCTTACACGACCATAACATACCGGCAGTATTGCAATTTATTCACGATAAATTGCCCGAACACCCGCCCTATTACGATAAAGACACACTAACCGACCGTACCGAACGCTTTTTTGTTTCGGAGATTATTCGTGAGAAGATATTTAAACTCTACGACAAAGAAATTCCCTACAGCACCGAGGTATTAATTACCGCCTTTAAAGAAGAAGGGAAATTAACCCGCATAAGTGCCGAAGTGGTGGTAGAGCGTGATTCGCAAAAAAATATTATAATAGGCAAGGGTGGAGAAATGATTAAAAAGGTAGGCACCTATGCCCGCCAAGATATTGAAGTATTTTTAAGCAAAAAGGTATTTTTGGAGATTTTTGTGAAGGTTATTGCCGATTGGCGTAACCGAAAAAATTACCTAAAAAGCTTCGGATACGAGAATTAAGACCAAAGAAACATGAGTAATATAGTAGCCATAGTAGGACGCCCAAATGTGGGAAAATCAACACTTTTTAATCGTTTAATAGAAAGCCGTAAGGCCATTGTTGACGACATGAGTGGCGTAACCCGTGATCGTCATTATGGCGTATCTGAATGGGTGGGCAACCACTTTACGGTTATTGATACCGGTGGATACGTGGCTCATTCTGAAGATGTATTCGAAGTAGCCATTCGCGAACAAGTTACCATTGCCATTGAAGAAGCCAGCGTGGTTATTTTTATGGTGGATGTGGTTACCGGTGTAACCGATTTGGATGATGAAATTGCCCATATTTTACGCCGTAGTAAAAAACCGGTATACGTAGTTGCCAATAAAGTAGATAACAATAATTTACGCAACGAAGCCGCCGTATTTTACAGCTTGGGCCTTGGAGAAATATACCTCATTTCGGCCATGACTGGCTCTGGGACCGGCGAATTATTAGACGATGTAATTACCCATTTCGAAGAAGAGCCCGAAGCAGAAAACAACCTACCTAAATACGCCATTGTTGGCCGCCCGAACGTAGGAAAATCGTCACTTATAAATGCTTTAATTGGCAAAGAACGCAATATTGTAACCCCAATTGCTGGCACCACCCGCGATTCTATTCACATACACTACAACCAATTTGGCCACGAGTTTATGCTGATAGATACCGCCGGATTGCGTAAAAAAACCAAAGTAAAAGAGAATATTGAGTTCTACTCGGTAATGCGAACCATTAAAGCATTGGAAGAAGCCGATGTAGTTGTATTGATGATTGATGCCGTAGAAGGAATAGAATCACAAGACATAAACATTTTTCACCTAGCCGAGAAAAACAAAAAGGGCATTGTAATTTTGGTAAACAAATGGGATTTGATTGAAAAAGATCACAAAACCACCAAAGCATTTGAAGAGCAGATTTACGAAAAAATATCTCCCTTTACCGATGTGCCCATCATTTTCACCTCGGTGGTAGAGAAACAACGTATATTTAAAGCCATTGAAGGGGCAGCCAAAGTATATGAGAACAAACTGAAAAAAGTGCCCACCTCAAAACTAAACGATGTAATGCTACCCCTTATTGAGCATTACCCGCCACCGGCTACCAAAGGAAAATACATTAAGGTAAAATATGTAACGCAAATAAATGCGACCTCACCCATGTTTGCCTTCTTTTGTAACTTACCGCAATACGTTAAAGAGCCCTACAAGCGTTTCATCGAAAACAAGTTGAGAGAAAACTTCGATTTTAAAGGTGTGCCCATTCAAATCTTTTTCAGACAGAAATAACCCGTTTTAATTTCTTTTTCATTTTAGTCTCATATTATTAAGAATTATTCTAAATAATTTGATTCTTATAAATTTCTGTGCTATGTTCGCATATTATTTATAATTAATCTAAATAAGAGATGGGTAGAACACTATTGTTCTTTTTTTTACTAGTAGCGGCCTTTAGCCGTCTAAATGCACAAGAAAAAAAATTGCAATCTGCTACATCACAATCAGATAGCATTCGGAAGGAGATGCCACAAGTAGTCATTATTGGTAAAAAAGATCGACTATTTACACAGGTACCCGGATCGCTAAGCTTAATTGACCCGAAAGAACTCAAGCAAACTGCCGCATTAACTAGCAATGAGGTATTAAGAAAACTACCCGGCCTAAATGTGGTAGATGAAGAAGGAGCCGGACTAAGGCTCAATGTTGGCATTAGAGGCTTAGACCCCGACAGAAGTCGGAATGTATTGGTTTTAGAAAATGGGATTCCTATAGCCTTAGGCCCGTACGGCGAACCGGAATTATATTTTAGCCCCTCCATTGATAAAATGGCCGGCATAGAGGTTGTAAAGGGAAGCGGTCAAATACTTTTTGGTCCACAAACTACAGGTGGCGTAATAAACATGTTCACGTTCGATCCCCCAGCTCAGGAGCAAATACGCATGAAATTATCGGGAGGCATGGGCGGAATTTTCTCTGGCTTATGGAGCTATGGCAACAGCTTAGGTAAGGTGGGATTTTTAGTAAGCTACTTACACAAAAGAGCCAATAATCTGGGCCCAACCTGGTTTCAGGTAAACGATTTGTCAGCCAAAATTAAACTGCAAACTAGCCAACGTTCTAGCCTTGGCTTAAAAATAGGCTTGTATCATGAATTATCGAATTCAACCTACATCGGCTTAACCCAAACCATGTTTGATGCAGGTGGCCAAGATTATGCTCAGCTGGCTCCATTAGATAGATTACCAGTAAAAAGGTATGCTATAAGTGCCACACATAAACTGTATGTAAACCCACGGTTGAATATACAAACTACTGCTTTTGGCTATACGATATCTAGAAATTTTCAAAGGCAAGATTTTACTTTTAACGCTTTAGCAAACAATAAAAGCGGACAAATTTGGGGTGACCCATCTGTTAGCAATGGAGCAATTTACATGTTAAATTCAAGTGGAAATCGCAATAGAAATTTTGGGGTAGCAGGTATTGAACCACAACTAAAGTGGGCGTATACATTGCTTAATACTCAAAACGAATTACAAAGTGGTGTACGCTACTTGTATGAACAGGCTGAAGAACAATTTATCATTGGACAAAAAGCCGATGCCTCTGCCGGCGATATGCGTGATAGCGAAGTTAGACGTGGGCATGCTCTGAGCTTTTATGCCCAGAATAAAATAAACCTTACCCAAAAATTATCACTTAACATGGGGGTCCGTTATGAAAACTTTAATTATGAGCGTCAAATTTTAAGAGGACGATTCACCCTAAATAATCAAGTTCTTGTTCGCGATACCAATTTGGTTGCTAACAATCGAGTGCAAAGCATTATTCCTGGGGCTGGTGTGAATTATGCTTGGTCGGAAAAATTGCAATTTTTTGCTGGCCTACATAAAGGCTTTGCACCACCAAGAATTAAAGATGCTATAAACACTAGCGGTTATTCATATAATATAGATGCCGCCCTAAGTATGAACTACGAAATTGGCACTCGATTTAAAGTAGGAGAATTTCTAGACCTTGAATGCACCGCATTTGCAATGGATTTCGAGAATCAACTTATCCCGGTGTCGGTTTCATCCGGAAACACCAACGCAGCTGGCATTATAAATGGCGGAAAAACCATGCATAAGGGAATAGAAGCTGGTTTTAAACTCGATTTTTCACCTTTATTAGGTATAAAAAACTCCATCAAGCTAGAGAGTAATGCGACTTTTCAAAACGCCTATTACAATGCCAACCGATTTGTACTAGCAAACGGTAGCACGATTAACGTAAAGGGTTATCAAGTACCCTACTCACCCCGAGTAATGATCAACTCAGCCATAAGTTACAGCCCAGAAAAAGGCATAGGTTTCAAACTGGCAACAAATTATATCAGCTCTCAGTTTTCCGATGAATTGAATAGCATTTCATCTAGCGCAAATGGGCGTAGCGGTAAAATAGGAAGTCGTGTAATCACAGATTTTAATTTATTTTATGAATTGCCAAAACGAAAAATTAGTGCGTATATAGCTGCGAAAAATATAGGCAATGTACGCTACATAAGCACCCGACGGCCCGAAGGTATTCGTGTAGGCTTACCCGGATTGATAACTGCAGGCTTTGAAATTTTACTCTAAACAAGCAAAAAAGGAATTCTTTTAAATCAATCAAACCTTTCAGCTTTGGGATAATATTCTCATTTTTACGTATCTCAAAGCTCCATTAACTTGAAACCGAGTACCGAACAAGATTCACATTTCGATAACCTAGATATCATGTCTACTCACGACTTGTTGAGAGGTATGAACCAGGAAGATAAAACCGTCCCTTTGGCGGTAGAGAAAGCCATTCCGCAACTAGAAGCCTTGGTAGAAGCCATTGTGCCTCGTATGCAAGCCGGTGGCCGTTTATTTTACATTGGAGCAGGCACCAGTGGTCGCTTAGGTGTGGTAGATGCCTCCGAATGTCCGCCTACTTATGGCGTACCCTTCGATTTGGTAATTGGTCTTATTGCCGGTGGCGATATCGCCATACGCAAAGCCGTAGAATTTGCCGAAGATGATGCCGAGCAAGCTTGGAAAGATCTGTCTACTTATCAACCAAACACCAGCGATACGCTAATTGGCATTGCGGCTTCGGGCCGTACCCCATATGTTATTGGTGGCCTAAAACAAGCCAATGCGGCCGGTCTATTAACCGGCTGTGTGGTATGCAATGCACAAAGCCCCGTTGCTGTCCAAGCGCAATTTCCGGTGGAGGTGGTGGTAGGCCCCGAGTTTGTAACCGGATCTACCCGCATGAAATCGGGTACCGCACAAAAACTCGTGCTCAACATGATTAGCACAGCCGTGATGATACGTTTAGGCCGAGTAAAAGGAAATAAAATGGTAGATATGCAACTCAGCAACCATAAATTGGTGGGTAGAGCCATTGCCATGGTAGTACAAGAATTAGGTGTAAGCGAAGAAAAAGCCAGACAATTACTCGATCAGTTTGGCAATGTGCGCAGAGCCTGCGATGGTTTCAGAAACAGGGGCTAAAACCATGCACGAATTAGAACCCTATTACCGCTGGCGTGACGACTATATTGCCGCTGAAGACCCCCGTTCGTCTTTTTACGAAACAGTGTATAGCGAATTTACCTACGACAAGCAGATTTACAATTACCTCATCCACCCGCAGTGGGATTTCTTTGGCTCCCAAACCCTCTATCTAAAAGTATTATTTGCAGATTATGAACAGGGTTACGCCATCATAGAACTAATTGGCGAATGGAAC
>Ga0209107_10000186_pt1 | contig 37047 bp, 31 predicted proteins | sample LakErihyJuly2011_2_FD_187460 | JGI IMG/M metagenome (GOLD analysis project Ga0209107, IMG submission 187460) | Freshwater microbial communities from dead zone in Lake Erie, Canada - CCB hypolimnion July 2011 (SPAdes) (version 2) | ecosystem: Environmental > Aquatic > Freshwater > Lentic >...
ATGGGCAAGCTCTACACCTTCCTGGGCCTGAGCGTGGGCATCAACCTGCCCCAGATGCCCCGCGAGGACAAGCAAGCCGCCTACGCCTCCGACATCACCTACGGCACCAACAACGAGTACGGCTTCGACTACCTGCGCGACAACATGGTCTATGAAGTGGCCGATCGCGTGCAGCGCGGCCTGAACTTCGCCATCGTGGACGAGGTGGACTCCATCCTGATCGACGAGGCCCGCACGCCGCTGATCATCTCCGGCCAGGCTGAAGACCACACCGAGATGTACGTGAGCATCAACGCCGTGGTGCCGCGCCTGAAGAAGCAGATCGGCGAGGCCGACCCGCGCACCGGCGAGGGCGTGATCGAACCCGGCGACTTCACCGCCGATGAAAAATCCCGCCAGGTCTTCCTGACCGAAGCCGGCCACGAGAACGCCGAAGCTCTGTTGCTGGAAGCCGGCCTGCTGGTCGAAGGCGCCAGCCTGTACGACGCGGCCAACATCACGCTGATGCACCACCTGTACGCGGCCCTGCGTGCACACCACCTGTTCAACAAGGACCAGCATTACGTGGTCCAGCAGGGCGAAGTCGTCATCGTCGACGAATTCACCGGCCGCCTGATGTCGGGCCGCCGCTGGTCGGATGGCCTGCACCAGGCCGTCGAAGCCAAGGAGGGCGTGCAGATCCAGGCCGAGAACCAGACGCTGGCCTCGATCACCTTCCAGAACTACTTCCGCATGTACGGCAAGCTCGCCGGCATGACCGGCACGGCCGACACCGAAGCCTACGAATTCCAGGAAATCTACGGCCTGGAAACCATCGTCATCCCGCCCAACCGCATCCTGGCGCGCAAGGACCAGCTCGACCTGGTCTACAAGACCTCGCAAGAGAAGTTCAACGCCATCGTCGGTGACATCCGCGACTGCCACGAGCGCGGCCAGCCGGTGCTGGTGGGCACGACCTCCATCGAGAACTCCGAGCTGATCGCCCAGTTGCTCACCCGCGAGAAGCTGCCGCACCAGGTGCTCAACGCCAAGCAGCACGCCCGCGAGGCCGACATCGTCGCCCAGGCCGGCCGCCCCGGCATGATCACCATCGCGACCAACATGGCCGGCCGCGGCACCGACATCGTGCTGGGCGGCAACGTCGAGAACGACATCAAGCTGATCGAGGCCGACGAGTCCCTGGACCACGCCGCCAAGGAAGCCAAGATCACGGCGCTGAAGGCCGAGCAACAGGTGCTCAACGCCAAGGTCAAGGAACTCGGCGGCCTGCGCATCATCGCCACCGAGCGCCACGAATCCCGCCGCATCGACAACCAGCTGCGTGGCCGTGCCGGCCGCCAGGGCGACCCCGGCTCCTCGCGCTTCTACCTGTCGCTGGACGACACGCTGATGCGCATCTTCGCCGGTGACCGCGTGCGCGCCATCATGGACCGCCTGAAGATGCCCGAGGGCGAGGCCATCGAGGCCGGCATCGTCACGCGCAGCATCGAGAGCGCGCAACGCAAGGTCGAAGGCCACAACTTCGACATGCGCAAGCAGCTGCTGGAGTACGACGACGTCTCGAACGACCAACGCAAGGTCATCTACCAGCAGCGCAACGAGATCCTGGAAACGGTCGATGTGACCGAGTCCATCGTCAACCTGCGCAAGGGCGCCATGACCGACGTCGTGCGCACCTTCGTGCCCGCCGACAGCCTGGAAGAGCAGTGGGACCTGCCTTCGCTGGAAAAAGCCCTGGCCGAGGAGTGGCAGCTCGACGTGGACCTGGTCAAGTGGATCGACGCCCAGCAGGCCGCCGAAGCCGACGACGTGCTGGAGCGCGTGGTGAAGGCCGCCGACGCGGCCTACCAGGCCAAGGTCGAGGCGGTGGGCCGCGAGCAGTTCGTCTCCTTCGAACGCATGGTGCTGCTGCAGTCCATCGACACCCACTGGCGCGAGCACCTGGCGGCACTCGACTACCTGCGCCAGGGCATCCACCTGCGCGGCTACGCCCAGAAGAACCCCAAGCAGGAGTACAAGCGCGAGGCCTTCGAGCTGTTCGGCCAGCTGCTGGACGTGGTCAAGATGGACGTGACCCGCAAGCTGCTGACCGTGCGCATCCAGAGCCGGGAAGAGGTCGAAGCCGCGGCCCAGGCCATCGAGCACCAGGGCGAGAGCTTCGTCAACGTCACCTACACCCACCCCAACGAGGATGGCTCCGTGGCCACCGAGACCGACCCGGCCACCGCCGCCCAGTCGGTGGCGCGCGTGGGCCGCAACGATCCCTGCCCCTGCGGCAGCGGCCAGAAGTACAAGAACTGCCACGGCAAGCTGGGCTGATCTTCGTGCCCGCGCGCCCCTGACACACAAGGCCCCTCGCGGGCCTTGTTGTCATTTCGGGCCGGAACCTGTCAGGGCCTGTCGCAGCATCACCCGTTTGTCGCGCGGCCTTGCATGCAGATGCGGGGAACCCCAGGCGAACCCTGATCGCACAACAGGCGCGGTGTGTGGAGGATGTCGCCCACACTGACCCGATTGGCAAGAGGCGCCACGACGCGCCCTGACTGGAGACCCCTTGAGCATTTCGTCCCCCGCCCATCCCCTGGGCACCACCTGGTTGCGCCAACTGACCACCCTGGCCACGCTGGCACTGCTGCTCCTGACCCTGGTCATCAGCACCGGCGAAATGGTCCACGGCCAATTGCTCAAAGTCGGCGAACTGATGTTCAACGACCCGGCCCACAAGGTCCAGTACTTCCTGCTGCGGGCCGACCCCGAAAAGCCTGCCTGCGACCCGACCGTCAACGTCGATCGGGAGATCGCCCGCCAAGCCGCTGCCGCAGCCGGTGGCGCCCCCACCAGCCACAAGCCGGACGACCTCGACGACCTGCTGGGCGCCAAGACCTTCGACGAAGCCGCGACGCGCGCGTCCTTGTCGGCCACGGTGCAGAACTGCATCGAACGCCATGCCCTGCACGACAGCCTCGTCGCCCACATCACGCCTCAGCTGAAGGCCTACCGCGCCCTGGAAACCAGTTTCTTCGGCCTGTTCCAGTTCGGCACCGAGAACCGGCCCCTGATCCTGCTGCTGCTCATGGGCGTGACCATCCTGGCCACCACCGTCGGCTACCACCACATCAGCCTGGTCGCGCCCCGCCACCCACGTGACTTCAAGGTGCAGGCCTGGACCATGCTGGCCGCCTCCTCGTTGTCCATGTGGTCGGCGGTGCGTTACTACCAGATCTCGGGTGAGTCGGGCGTGCCCATCGAGGACCCGCACATCCACTTCGGCTGGATGCTGATGTTCGGCTCGCTGATGGCCGTCAGCGCCTGGCAGACCCTGCGCCCGCACCGGCCAGAGAACAGCCAGCACCTGGGCGAAGGCAGCTGGCTGAACGCGCTCAAAGCCGTGCCTCTGGCCGGCCTGATGACCTTGAGTTCGGCACATTACTTCTTCAGCACCGACCACCCCTCGGGGTTGGCGATCTACACCAACGCGCTGATGGAGTTCCCGAACCTGCCGCTGCAGCTGGCCTTGTTCATCTGGGGCGGCATGCTGTTCAAGCAAAGCCGCCTGGTCGATGTGTTCATGAACCTGCTGCGCCCCTGGAAGCTCTCCCCCGAGGCGCTGACCTACATCATCCTGCTGGCAGCCGCCATCCCGACGGCCTACACGGGTGGCTCAGGTGCCTTCGTGATGGCCGCAGGCGCCATCATTTACCACGAGATCCGCGCGGTGGGCGGCAGCAGCCAGTACGCCCTGGCGGCCACGGCCATGTCAGGCTCGCTGGGCGTGGTGCTGCGCCCCAGCCTGCTGGTGGTTGCCATCGTCGCGGTCAACAAGGAGGTCACCAGCGACGAGCTGTTCCACTGGGGCTTGTACGTCTTCTTCCTGACCTCGACGCTGTTCTTCGTGGCCTCGCAAATGCGCCGCGAACACCACACCATCGAGGTCGCCCCGGTGCGCCAGGCCCTGCCTGCCATGCTGCGCGAGGTCCCCACGCTGCTGCCCTACATCGCCGTGGTGGCGGCGGTCATCGCTTTCTACGACGGCGTGCTGGACGCTTCGCTCAACGAAATCACCGCTCCCATCATCATGCCGGTGATGATGATCTTCATCGTCGTCTTCGACAAACTGCTGCTGGCCCGCGGCTTCGGCCCCAAGTCGGAGCACCTGGCCTTCGCCATGCACCGCGAGACGGGCGTGAGGTCGTCCCTGGGCGTGGCCACCGTGGAAACGGTGGAGCACCTCGGCGGCTACATGTTCCTCATCCTGCTGTCCCAGGCTGCGGGCGGCGTCATCGAGCGCTCGGGCATCATCCACCTCGCCCCCGATGTCTTTGACAGCGCCTGGACCGCCATGACCTTCATGTCGATCAGCCTGGTCGTGCTGGGCATGTTCATGGAGCCGCTGGGCGCCATCTTCCTGGTCTCGGGCACGCTGGCACCGCTGGCCTATAAAAGCGGCATCGACCCGGTCCACTTCTGGGTGATGGTGCTCGTGGCCTTCGAGCTGGGCTACCTGATGCCGCCGGTCGCCCTCAACCAGCTGCTGGCCCGTCAGGTGGTGGGCGACGACCTGATGGAAGCCGCTGACAAGGAGGTGGCCTCGCAATCGTTCTACCGCCGCTACGAGCGCTGGATCCTGCCCTGCGCGGTGATGACGCTGGGCTTGGTCATCGTGTCGTTCGCGCCGCTGGCCGTGGCCTCTTTCCCCGAGCTGCAGGGCTGGCTCCAAGGCTGGATGCTGCCGCCACAACCCTGAGCGCACGTGCGCCAGGGCGGCAGAGGCCCGTGCGTGCTGCACAATCGGGTTTCCCTTCCGCAGCACGCCTTGAAGCCCGACCACCATGCCCGTCAACCTGTCCGCCCCGAACCCCTCTGACCTGCACCCTGTGCCCGGCGTGAAGCTGGGCATCGCGATGGCCGGCGTGCGCAAGGCCAACCGCCGTGACCTGACCGTCGTCACCATCGACGAAGGCAGCGCCGTGGCCGGTGTGTTCACCCAAAACCGCTTCTGTGCCGCGCCCGTGCAGCTGTGCCGCGAGCGCCTGGCAGGTCGCACCGACATCCGCGCGCTGCTGGTCAACACCGGCAACGCCAACGCCGGCACTGGCGAAGACGGCTTGGTGCGCGCCCGCGCCAGCACCATCGCCCTGGCGCGCCAGCTGCACCTCTCGCCCGAACAGATCCTGCCGTTTTCCACCGGCGTCATCATGGAAACGCTGCCGGTCGAGCGCATCGAAGCCGGTCTGCCCGCGGCCATCGCCGACCTGAAGGCCGACAACTGGGCCGTGGCCGCCGAAGGCATCATGACCACGGACACCCTGCCCAAGGCCGCGTCCCGCCAGATCACGATCGGCGGCGCCACCGTCACCATCACCGGCATCAGCAAGGGTGCCGGCATGATCAAGCCCAACATGGCGACCATGCTGGGCTACGTCGCCACCGACGCCAAGGTCGCGCCCGGCCTGCTGCAGGCCCTGGTGACCGAAGCCGCCGACGCCTCCTTCAACCGCATCACCATCGACGGCGACACCTCGACCAACGACAGCTTCGTGCTGATCGCCACCCGCCAGGCTCCGCACGCCGAGATCACCGACCTGAACAGCGCCGAAGGCCAAGCCCTGCGCGCCGCCATCGTGGCCGTGTCGCAGCAATTGGCCCAGGCCATCGTGCGCGACGGCGAAGGCGCCACCAAGTTCATCACCATCACCATCGAGGGTGGCCGCGACAAGGCCGAGTGCGCCAAGGCCGCCTACGCCATCGCCCACTCGCCGCTGGTCAAGACCGCCTTCTTCGCCTCCGACCCCAACCTGGGCCGCATCCTGGCCGCCGTGGGCTACGCCGGCATCGACGACCTCGACCAGAGCCTCATCGAGCTGCACCTGGACGACGTCCACGTGGTGACGAAGGGTGGCCGCCGCCCCGAATACACCGAAGCCGACGGCCAACGCGTGATGAAGCAATCGGAAATCACCATCCGCGTCGGCCTGAGCCGCGGCACCGCCAGCACCACCGTCTGGACCTGTGACCTTTCGCACGACTACGTCACGATCAACGCCGATTACCGCAGCTGATGGGCCGCTGACGCCGCTGTCCTCAGGGTAAAGCCGCTCAAGCCTGGGCGGCGCGGGCCGATATCCTCGAAACGCCATCATGTGGCGCACGAGGAGGCACCATGTCCCCAGCCCTGACCGACGGCGGTTTCCAGACCGCCAACCCCCACGCCCTGGCCACCATCCTGGAGGCCAGCGAAACCCGGTCGATCATCGCCGCGCGCGACATCTTCGACATCAACGGGATGAAGCTGTGGGCGCGCGACCAGCCCGTCTCCCGCGAGCTGCAGCGCAAGCTGATGGACCGCGCCCTGCAGCAACCGCTGGAGACCTGCCTGGTCGCAGAAGACGGCATCACCACCGAGGCCCTGCGCGTGGCGGTGCAACAGCTCATCGAAGAGGATGGCCCGCTGGCGCCCCTGCTGCGGCAACACGCCGCCGCCTTGCAAAAAGGCGCCGAAGCCCTGCGCCTGCACCCGGTCGTGCAACTGCTGCTGAGCGTCAGCCAAAGCGCCAGGCCGACCTCGTTTTCCCACGCCGTCGAGGCCATGGCCGTGGCTGGCGCCCTGATGCACGCCCAGACGCAAACCCGTGGCGCCGACGCCCGCCTGGTCACCGTGGCCATGACCGCCGGCCTGGTGCACGACATCGGCGAGATGTACATCGCCCCCGAATTCGGCGAAGCCGATGCCGGCAAAGCGCTGGACGTCGGCACCTACCGGCAACTCGTCGTCCACCCGCACATCGGCCAGTTGCTGCTGTCCCAGCTGACCGATTACCCCAAAGACATCGCCCGCGCCGTCGCAGAACACCACGAGCACCTCGACGGCTCAGGCTACCCCCACCGCCTGCAGGGCGACCAGATCTCGCCCCTGGGCCGCTTGCTGGCCGCCACCGAGATGGCCCTGGCCGCCTTGCGCCAACCCGGCGCCAACCTGCACCACGCCAGCGTGGCGCTGCGCGTCGTGCCCGGCGAATTCGACGAGCACCTGGCCGGACCGCTGGCCGCGGCCGCGCGCATCGTCACGCCCCTGGTGACGCGGCAATCCACCGAAGACCTGCTGCACCGCATGGCCCAACTCGACCTCGCGCTGCAAGGCGCCCTCAACCGGCTGGACACCGCCCTGCCCCCGGACCCCAGCCCCGGCTTGCAACGCGCCGCAGACCTCAGCAGCTACCTGCTGCACAAGCTTCGCCAAGGGTGGAACGAGAGCGGGCTGTGGAGCCCCGGTGCCATCGGCGTGGACCAGATCGCCGAAGCCGAAGCGGTGCAAGACGCCTTGCGCGCCCGCCTGCACACCATCGAGCGCATGGCCCGCCTGAGCGCTGGCGAACTGTCTGCCGACGACGAGGACGTGCTCGACCAGCTGTGCCACAGCCTGACCGCCGATGTGACGGCCCATGCGGACTGACCCCCTTGAAAAGCGCCTGCGCCACCCCAGATGACAGATATGTCAGCGGCGGCGGGTCATACCGCCTACAATGGCATTCTCTCCCTGGGGCCGACCTGGTTTCGACGTTGGTGCGGATTCGGGACAGGGCATGTCGAGCACCAGTCAGCTCGTAAATCCATCTGGAAAAAAACCAAACGCCAACGATCAATCGTTCGCACTCGCCGCTTAATACCGGTGAGCCTCGCAACAGTCGGCCCATGGGCTGGGTCTGAGTCGCAAGACAAAGACTGCGAGGTCACTTTCATGGGCTGGGTCTGCACCGGGTCACTCGGTACAGGTCGAGATTCAGTGACTGGCTGGACTGGTAGCGTGCTGCTGCGCGATCAGGACGGTGAGAATCAAATCAGACAGCTAAACATGTAGATCTTCTCGTTGATGGCTGACGGACGGGGGTTCAATTCCCCCCGGCTCCACCATACACCTGCCTCAAGCACCCCTCTTGAGGCCCAAAAAGCCCTGAGTCTCACCGACTTGGGGCTTTTTTCTTGTGGCGGCGATCCCGCGCAAATTTCACATCGTGCATAAATAACGCTTCGCATTACGTGCGTTTCACGAAGAAACACCTCACGCAGCTTGCTTACCGATCTGAAACACGCAGTTTCCAAATCCACACCTTCGGGCGCCCCTGTTCCGCGTGCATGGCAAAACAACTCGGTACAAAGTCTCTCAAAGGCTGCGACATCGACGGCCACACCCCGGAGGAAACCACATGCCCCAGCCCCATTTGTACGAGCTCGTTCGCTCGGTGCTGATTTTCCTGCACCTGGCCTGCCTGATCGCCGCCGGCATCTCGATCGCCTTCGGTGACTACGCCATCCTGAGGCACCGGCCCGTGAACCGGGCGCTGATGCTCAAGGCCAGCCGCGCGGTTGCTTGGTCCTTGCTGGCTTTGTGGCTGACGGGGCTGTCCGTCATCGCGCTGGACATGTCCACCATCGCACTCTCGTTGGCCAAGGCACCCAAGCTGCAGGCCAAGCTGACGGTCGTGGCCATCCTGAGCCTCAATGGCTTCTTGCTGCACCGTTACACCCTGCACGCCCTGGGCGAGTCGAAAATCCCCGCCGAGTCCGACGTCCGCTTGGCCGCCATCCTGGGCGCCATGAGTGCCGCTTCCTGGGGCTACGCGGTGTTCCTGGGCGTGGCCAAGGCCTGGACGCCCATCCTGGGTTTCAACGGTTTCATGGCGCTGTACGTGCTGGCGGTGCTGGCAGCCATCGCCGTGTCGTTGCGTTGGGTGCGCCCCTTGTTGTTGGACCACAGCCCGCTGGGCACCCCGAACGCCCGCGCCCACGCGCGGAACGACGGCATGGCGGCCGAAGACCTCAACGCGGCCATGGGCTGACATCCGCTGACTTGGGCTGAAGCGCCACGATCACCACCGGCATCCGGACAACGTCCACCGTTTGTGCCCTTGGCCTGTCATGCTTGTCGTGCCAGAATCAATGGCATACACAAGACAACCATCAGGCCATGGACGTTTACTTGGACCGCACGGTGGAACTGGGGCAGCAACGCCCTTACGGCCCACCCGACTTCGGCATTGAGCTGGGCGACCACGTGTTCCACGTGGCCGAACCTGGCTCGGCCTGCCGTACGCTGCCCGTGCGGCTGTCGGCGGCGGTCTACTGCGGCATGACCGACGTGCTGTACTTCGTGGCCCAGCCACTGGACGAGGCCCTGCCCGCGCGCTGGGTGCAACTGGCCGACCTCCTGCACGGACCCTTGGGCGAATTGCCCCGGCTGGCCTTTGACCCGGAGCGCATCGAGCGCATCGCCCAGGCCAACTCCGACGCGGCCATCGGCCCAGAACACGCCCGGCTGCGGGGCTTGTCGGTGACCTCGGGCACCGATGGCCGGCAACACGTCCAGCGCGATCCCCTGGCCCAACCTCGGCTGCTGAGTGGCGTGCGTTCGCAAGACCAACAGGTCCGCCTGACCGCCGCCAATGCGCAAGGCTTGCCCACGGCCGAGCTCAGCGTCAGCCTCGACGAGCTCACGGCCGACGCCCGCCAGACGGCGCTGGAGTGGATGTCGGCGCGCCACGCGGCCCTGGCCGACATCGACGCCCTGCACGCCTTGCAACCTGCGCTGCGTGCCATCAGCCGTGCACGGCGCCAACGCAAGGAACGTGGCAACCCCGACACCGTGACGCACACGATCCAGGAGCACCGCGCACGCGCGCACCAGGACCTCTCCCGCCTGCTCGACAGCCTGCGCGAGCCCTCGCAAGACTGAGCCCTGGGCCGATCGGCCTGCACCCGCATCACGGCACCGTCAAACGCCCCGCGCACAGTCCGGACGATCCATCGTCATCGGAGTGCACACCATGGGCCGTCCCAGCCACGTCAAACCGCAACGCACCGGCACCAGCCGCCGCGAATTCTTCAAGCGCTCTGCTGGCGGTGCCGCCATGGTCGTGGCCGCCACGCCGCTCGTGCCCATGGGCGGCCTGTCGGCGGCATCGGCCGACCGCAGCGGCGCCGGCGCCAACACCGTGTTCCAGCATGGCGTGGCCAGCGGCGACCCGCTGCAGGACCGCGTCATCCTCTGGACCCGCGTGACGCCCCGCCTGGACGCCACCGAGCACGACGCCGATGAGCGCGAGGACGGCGACGCCCGCCGCGACGGCAAGGTCATGGTGCACTTCGTGGTCGCCCTGGACCCGCTGTTCAAGCGCCTGGTCACCCGCGGCAAGTTCAAGACCGGCCCCGAGCGCGACCACACGGTCAAGCTCGACGTCACCGGCCTGCGCCCCGACACGACCTACTACTACCAGTTCCGTGCCCAGGGCGCCATCTCGGCCATCGGCCGCACCAAGACCCTGCCCCAGGGTGAGGCCAAGCACCTGCGCATGGCCGTGGTGAGCTGCTCCAACTTCGCCTACGGCTACTTCAACGCCTACCGCCAGATCGCCGAGCGCGCCGACCTGGACATGGTCGTGCACCTGGGCGACTACATCTACGAATACGGCAATGGCCAGTACGGTGACGTGCGTCCTTGCGAGCCCGCGCACGAAATCGTCACCCTGGCCGACTACCGCCAGCGCCACGCGCAGTACAAGCGCGATGCCGATTCCCAGGCCATGCACCGCCAGCACCCGCTGATCGCCATCTGGGACGACCACGAGACCGCCAACAACGCCTGGCTGGATGGCGCCGAAAACCACCAGACCGACACCGAAGGCGCCTGGCCCGAGCGCGTCAAGGCCGCCCTGCAGGCTTACTACGAGTGGATGCCCGTGCGCGTGGTGGACCCGGCCAACCTGCGCCGCAACAGCCGCAGCTTCGCCTTCGGCAACCTGGTGGACCTGATCATGCTGGAAGAGCGCCTGGGCGCCCGTGCCCAGCAACTCGATGGCAGCATCCCCACGCCGCTGGGCCTGGCGTTCACGCAGACCGGCGCCTTTGCCGACCCAACCCGCCAACTGCTGGGTGCCGAGGAAGAAACCTGGCTGTTCGACAAGCTGCGCACCAGCACCGCGAAGTGGAAGGTGCTGGGCCAGGGCGTGATGTTCGCCCAGCTCAAGGTGCGCGGTGCGCCCAATGCCCTGGGCGGCGGCATCTTCTTCAACTCGGACCAGTGGGACGGCTACCAGCCCGCCCGCAACCGCATTTATGACGTCATCAAGGGCGTGAACGGAGCCAAGCCCGTGAACAACGTGGTGGTGCTGACGGGCGACATCCACAGCGCCTGGGCCGCCGACCTGACGCAGGACCCGAACAACCCCGAGCCCTCGTTGGGTGGCTACAACCCGCTGACGGGCGAAGGCTCGCTGGCCGTGGAATTCGTGGGCACCTCGGTGAGCTCGCCCGGCGTGAGCGACCCGACCGGCGCCGTGGCCAACAGCCTCAAGCCGGCCAACCCGCACTTCAAGCACATCGACCTGGACAAGCGCGGCTACATGCTGATCGACGCCAACGCCCAACGCTGCGTGTGCGAGTTCTGGCAGGTGGACACCGCCGCCGCCATCAGCAACGTGCAAACGCTGGGGGCGGTCTTCGAGGTGCGCGATGGCCTCAACCGCCTGCAGGTGTCGTCGATCACCGTGCCGAAGGCCAACCCCGCCAAGCTGGCGCCCTGAACGAGGCCGCTGCGCGGCGCGGAGGCCGTGCCCAGACCCTGAGGTGTCCTGGGGGCTCCTGGGGTCTGGCTCAGGCCTTCCAGGGCAGCGGCGGCGCCTGCAAACGGTGGCCGCCGTCGCCGGGAACCCGGCCGAACCGGGGCGCACCGGACTCCCAGTCGGCCTGCGCCTGGACGATGTGCGCTTGGCTGGGCCCGACGAAGTTCCACCACATCACCATGGGATGCGGCCAGGGCTCGCCGCCGATGAGCAAAACGCGGCTGCCTGGGGACAACCTCAGGCGGACATGGCCGGCCCCGGGCGCCAGGTAAGCCAACTCGCCCGCCGCGAAGCGCTGCGGGCCTTCGGCGCTGTCGATGGTCACCTCGCCCTCCAATGGCAGGAGGCCGTGCTCGAAATCCGCTCGCAAAGGCAGGTCCAGCGGCTGTGCGGTGCCTTGCGCGCAAGCGATGTCCAGCCCGACCAGGGGCGTGTGGACCCGCGTGGGTGCCGTGTGCTCGCCCCAATGGCCCACCAGCAGGGTGCAGTCGCAACCCTCCTGCGTCCAGCGAGGCAGTTCGGCGTGGTGCTCGAAGGCCGGGGCGCCATCGGCGGCGTCGGGCGGCAGCGCGATCCAGAGTTGCGCGGCGTGCATGCGCTGGCCAGGCCGCACCGCATCTTCCGTGTGCACGATGCCCCGCCCCGCGGTCATGAGGTTGACCTGCCCCGGGCGGATGACCTGGTCGCTGCCCAGGCTGTCGCGATGCCAGATCTCGCCCTCGATCATCCAGGTGAAGGTCTGCAGGCAGGTGTGCGGGTGCGCGCCCACGTGCAGGCCTTGCCCGGGTCCGAAAGCGATGGGGCCGATGTGGTCGAGGAAGCACCACGCGCCGACCATGCGGCGCTCGCGGGTGGGCAGGGCCCGCCGGATGCGCAAGCCCTCGCCCAAGGTCGATTCGCGTGCGGCGATCCGCGCGATGGCGAGGGGGGCCATGGGCATGTCTCCTGGTGGCGAAGCGCCATTGTGCCCGCGGCCCCCTGTGGGCGTCAGCCTTTCGCCAGCGAACTCACCAGGCCATGGCCGTGTACTTGGTCACCAGGTACTCGTCCATGCCCTGGTGGCCACCTTCGCGGCCCAACCCCGACTGCTTGACGCCACCGAAGGGCGCCACCTCGGACGAGATCAAGCCGGTGTTCACGCCCACCATGCCGGACTCCAGCGCCTCGGACACGCGGTGCACCCGGCCGATGTCGCGGCTGTAGAGGTAGCTGGCCAGGCCGAAGGGGGAGTCGTTGGCCAGGGCGATGGCTTCGGCCTCGTCCTGGAAGCGGATGATGGCGGCAAGCGGGCCGAAGGTTTCCTCGCGGGCCACCAGCGCATCGGCCGGCACGTCGCTGAGGACGGTGGGCTCGAAAAAGCTGCCCTGGGCATGGGCGCCGCTGCGCAAGCGCTGCCCCCCCAGGCGCACCTTGGCGCCCACGGCCAGGGCCTGCTCGACGTGCTGGGCCACCTTGGCGCAGGCCGCATCGTTGATCAACGGCCCGGCGGTGGTGCCGTCCTCGCGGCCATCGCCGACTTTCAAGGCCGCCACGTGCGGCAGCAGGCGTTCGATGAAGGCCTCGTAGACGCCGTCTTGCACGTAGATGCGGTTGGCGCACACGCAGGTCTGGCCGCTGTTGCGGAACTTGGAGGCCATGGCGCCCTGCACGGCCGCGTCCAGATCGGCATCGTCGAACACGATGAAGGGCGCGTTGCCACCCAGCTCCAGCGACAGCTTCTTGACGCTGGACGCGCACTGGGCATACAGCAGCTTGCCCACCGCGGTGGAGCCGGTGAAGCTCAGCTTGCGCACGACGGGGCTGTCGCACAGGGTGGCCCCGATGGCCTTCGGGTCACCGGTGATGACCTGCAGCACGCCTGCAGGGATGCCGGCCTCCTGCGCGAGGTGGGCCAGCGCCAGGGCCGACAGGGGCGTGGCCTCGGCCGGCTTGACGACCATGGGGTTGCCCGCGGCCAGTGCCGGCGCCACCTTGCGCGTGATCATGGCCAGCGGGAAGTTCCACGGCGTGATGGCAGCGCACACGCCCACGGGCTCGCGCGTGACGATCAAACGGCGGTCGGGCAGCGGGCTGGGGATGGTCTCGCCGTACACGCGACGCGCCTCTTCCGCAAACCACGCGATGTAGGCCGCGGCATAGGTGACCTCACCGCGCGCTTCGGCCAGCGGCTTGCCTTGCTCGGTGGTCATCAGCAGGGCCAGGTCGTCCACGTGCTGCAGGATCAGGTCGTGCCAGCGCACCAGCAGCTTGCTGCGCGCCTGGGCCGTGAGCTGCCGCCAGGCGGGCCAGGACTGCTGTGCGGCGTCGATGGCTCGCGTGGTTTCGGCCTGCCCCATCAAAGGCACATGGGCGATGCATTCGCCCGTGGCGGGGTTGTGGACAGCGAAGGTTGCGCCGCTGTCGGCATCGGCCCACTGGCCGGCCAGGAAGGCCTGGGTGCGCAGGAGCGCGGCTTGCTTCAAGGGAATCGGTGAAATCAAGGACGGCATGCCTCATCACGCCGACGCAGCCGGCGTGCCATGGAAAAGGTGAATCGAAACCGAGCGTGCGCGATCGTGCAGGACCGCGAACGTTCAGCCTTGTTCCTGAGCGAGTGCCTGCAAGGCGATCTCGGCGGCTTGTCGGACGTGGGCTTCGGCCGCCTGTTGCGCGGCCAGGGCATCACGCTGCTTGATCGCGTCCAGCAGCTTGTGCATCTCGGCCGGGGCGCTGGTGCCACGCTCCCGGCTGGTGATGGTGATGGCACGCAGCCGGTTGATGCGGGCGTTGAGGCTTTGCACGATGCCCCAGGCCACCGCCTCCTTGCCCGCCGAGAACATCACTTCGTAGAAGCGCGTGGTCTCGGCCAGCACACCGGCGTGGTCGCCCTGCGCAAAGGCCGCCTCGATCAGCATCACCGCCGCGGTCATGCGGGCGATGGCCTGTTCGTCGGCGTCCCGTGCGCAGGCCGCGGCCGCGTGGCCTTCCAGCAAGGCGCGCACCTCGTAGATCTGCCGGGTGGTTTCCCGGTCGATGGTGGCCACCATGGGGCCCTGGCCCTGCGGTGTCTCCACCAGGCCTTCGGTTTCCAGGTGGCGCAGCACCTCGCGGACGATGGTGCGGCTGACGCCCAGTTCTTCGCACAGCGTGCGCTCCACCAGGCGCTGCCCCGGCTGGAAGTACTGCCCGATGATGGCATCGCGCATTTTCTCCAGGGTCAACTCCCGCAAGGTTCGCTGGTTGCGGTCGATACGGAGGGAGCTACCTTTGGCTGGCATCAATCAACTCTCTGTCCAATGGCGTGGGGTGATGCGGATGCGCCCCACGCGGCCTTGCTTTGCAGGATTGTCGCAGCTAGTGCACTCAGAAGCTGTGGTTCACACCCGCACCGAAACCCGTGGCGCCGTCCTTCTGGTACATCTTGAAGCGGCTGACGCTGGAGTAGAGGTAGGTGCGCTTGGACAGGGGGTAGCGGCCACCCAGGGACACCATCTGGCTGTGGTCACCGTCCACCGACATGCGGCCGATGCTGGCTTGCAGCAGCACGGGGTTGAGCTGCCAGGTCGCGCCCAGCGTGGCCGAGCGGGCGGTGCTGTTGCTGACGCTGCCGCGGTAGGTGCTGACGTCGTAGGCGCCCATCACCGTGAAGTCGCCGAAGGCCTGCTTGAGGCCCAGGAACTTGACCGTGTCGCCATCGGCATTGCGGCCCGATGAGAAGGTGGTCTTGAAGCCACCCGTGCCGTACTTGAGCGCCAGGCCATAGGGCGTGGCCTGGCCGGCACCCGCCGCGGTCGATTTCTCGAAAGAAGTGTTCACCGACACCGACACGCCGCCATAGGTGGGCGAGTCATAGAACACGCCATTGTTCAGGCGGAAGTACTCGGCGCTGCCCGCGTTGCCGCGGCGGTCCACGGCGTAGTTGTAGTGCCAGAACTGCCAGGCCGGCGAGGCCAGGCGGTCGAAGTTCTCCCAGGGGTCGTAGGCCCAGTCGTTGGCGGTGACCGCGTCCATCGCACGGCCGATGCGCACATGGCCGAAGCCGCCCTTGAGGCCCACGGTGGACTCGCCGTACCAGAAGGGCTTGTTGCTCTGCTCGGTGGCGCCGGTGTCGGGCTCGAAGCGGGTGCTGAGGCGGAAGGTGGTGGCCAGGCCACCGCCCAGGTCTTCCTTGCCGCTGAAGGTCAGGTCGCTGCGCTGCAGCGAGCCCACTTGCGTGCCCTTGGAGATGGCGATGCCGTCGAAGCCGCGGTACATCGCAGCGTCGATGGTGCCTGAGATGGTGACGTTGGACTGGGCCATCGCACCGGTGGCGGCCGCGGCAGACACCAGGGCCGTCAGCAAGGGGGCTGCGGTGCGCGGAGAACGGAGGGTCGACAGGAGGGACTGGTGGGACATGGTCATCTTCCTCTGAAAAGGTGGGGCGGGACAGGGACAGGACGGAACAAGGACGGGACAGGGAACTTCAGGCAAAGCGCTGCCCGCAGCGCCCGCAGGAGGGCGCTGGCTGGGAGGGAGCGAGGGAACTCAGGCGGCCGCGTGGACCTGGCTGTGGGCGTTCACCCAGGCCAGGTGGCCGAGCGAGCCCACCTGCCAGTCGGGCGTGGCACCAGGGCGCAGCGGCAGGCGGATGTCGAGGTCCTGGTGCCAGTTGGTGGCCAGGTGCACCTGCATCACATCGCCCAGGTAGCTCAGGTCGGTCACCCGCACGGGGATGGACGGCGTGTCGGTGCCCGCGTCGTGCAGCAGGTGCAGGCGGTCGGGGCGCAGCATCAGGGTGGCATCGTCGCCGTTGGCGGCATCGCAGCGCAGCGGCGCACCTTCGAGGCGGCGGCCATCGGGCAGCACGATGTCGGCCACGTCGCCACGGCGTTGCGCCAGCTTCACAGGCAGGAAGTTGCTGTGGCCGATGAAGCCCGCCACGAAGCGCGTGGCCGGGTGCTCGTAGAGCTCGGCGCCCGTGCCCACCTGCTCGATGCGGCCCTTGTTGAACACGGCGATGCGGTCAGACAAGCGCAGCGCTTCTTCCTGGTCGTGGGTCACGTACAGGATGGTGATGCCGGTGTCGTGGTGGATGCGCTTGAGCTCGAACTGGATCTCTTCGCGCAGCTGCTTGTCGAGCGCCGACAGCGGCTCGTCCATCAGCAGCACGGGCGGGTTGTAGGCCAGGGCGCGGGCGATGGCCACGCGCTGCTGCTGACCACCGGAGAGCTGGCTGGGCTTGCGATCGCCGTGCTGGTCGAGGTGCACCAGCTTGAGCATGGCCTTGACACGCTCGGCGATGCGCTGCTTGTCCCAGCCACGCACCCGCAGCGGGAAGGCCACGTTCTCGGCCACGCTCAGGTGCGGGAACAGGGTGTAGCGCTGGAACACCATGCCGATGTTGCGCTGGTTGGGCGGCACGTTCAGCAGCGGCTTGCCGGCCAGCTGCACCGTGCCTTCGGTCGGGTCCTGGAAGCCGGCCGTGATGTAGAGCGTGGTGCTCTTGCCCGAGCCCGAGGGGCCCAGGAAGGTCATGAATTCGCCTTCGCGGATGTCCAGCGAGACACCGTCGATGGCCACAGACTGGCCATACGTTTTGCGCAGGCCGCGGATGCTCAGGAAGGGAGCGTCGGAGAGGTTCAGGTCAGTGGCCATGGTCGTCGTCTTTCTTGAACAGGGCTGCGATCAGCATGAACAGCAAGGTGATGCCGATCAGCACGGTGGACACGGCGGCGATCACCGGGGAGAGGTCTTGGCGCAGGGCGCTCCAGATGCGCACGGGCAGGGTTTCCATGCCGGGGGTGGCCATGAAGATGGACACGACCACTTCGTCCCAGGACACGAGGAAAGAGAACACGCCGGCGGCGAACAGGCTCAGGCGCAGGGCCGGCAGCGTGACCCGCCACTTGACCTGCCAGGGCGTGGCGCCGCAGATCATGGCGGCCTCTTCCAGCGCGAAGTCGTAGCCTTCGAGGGCGTTGCACAGCGTGATGATGGAGAACGGCAAGGCGATCACCAGGTGGCCGATGACGAAGCCGGTGAAGGTGCCCGTGAGGCCCACCTTCAGGCACAGGGCGTACAGCGCCACCGCCAGGACCACCACGGGCAGCACCATGGGCGTGATGAAGAAGCCGCGCAGCAGGGCCCGGCCCTTGAAGCTGCCGCGCACCAGGGCCAGCGCCGTGATGAAGCCCAGGCCCACCGACAGCGCGGTGACCACCAGCGCCACGCGGGTGCTGTGCCACATGGCCTCGAGCCAGCCGGGATCGGCCCACATCTCGCGGTACCACTGCAGCGTCCAGCCCGGGGGCGGGAAGATCAGCCAGGGCGAGGAGCCAAAGGACAACAGGGCGATGAAGACGATGGGGGCGAGCAGGAAGAGCACCACCACGGCCCCGATGGCAGCCAGGCTCAGGCGCAGGGGCAGGCCCAGTCGGTCGTGATCAAGCAGCATGTTGACCTCCCTTCGCGGGGAAGAGCTTGAGTTGCAGGGCGTACAGCCCCAGGGTGATGAGCAGCAGCACCAGCGAGGCGGCACCGGCCAGGCCCCAGTTGAGCAGCGACTGCACGAGTTGGGCGATCAGCTCGGCCAGCATCATGTGGCTCGCACCGCCCAGCAAAGCGGGCGTCACGAAGTAGCCCAGCGACATCACGAAGACCATCAGCGCACCGCTGGCCACACCGGGCAGGGCCAGGGGCCACAGCACCAGCCAGAAGGCTTGCCAGCGCGAGGCGCCGCAGGTGGCCGCCGCCCGCAGGATGGCCGGGTCCAGGCTCTTGATGGTGGCGTGCAGGGGCAGCACCAGGAAGGGCAACATGATGTAGCTCATGCCGATGGTCACGCCCGTGAGGTTGTTGACCAGGGCCAGCGGCTCGTCGATGACGCCCCACTTCATCAGCGTCTGGTTGATGAAACCGGTGCGCTGCAGCAGCACCATCCAGGCGTAGGTGCGCACCAGCAGGTTGGTCCACATGGACAGCAACAGGCAGCCCATGAGGAAGCGGCTCCAGCGGCCCGGCACGATGGCCATCAACCAGGCCACCGGGAAGCCCAGCACCACGGTCACCACGGTGACGATGGTGGCCACCAGCAAGGTGTTGTAGAGCACCTTGGCGTAGGTCCAGGTGCCGATCAGTTCGGCGTAATGCTGCAGGCCGAACTGCGGCTCGGTCACGCTGCGCAACAGCAAGCTGAGCACGGGCAGCACGAAGAACAGGGCCAGCAGCGCCAGCACCGGGGTGAGCCAGGCGAAGCCGCTGCGCCGTTGGGGGCAGGCAGCGGTCGCTGGCAGGGCCAGGGGTACCGTCATGGTGTCAGTGGGCATGGGGACTTCCTCAGGGGGCGAGCGCCGCGGGGTGTTCACGTTGGCGCTCGCGAAGGCGGGGGGTTACTGGGCCTGCCAGGCGTACCAGCGCTTGGCCACCACGTCGCGGTTCTCGGCCCACCAGCCCATGTTCAGGTTGATCTGGCCTTTGGTGAACTGGTCGGGCAGGGTCTTGACCGCGGCCGGCGACATCAGTGCCTTGGAGCCCAGGTTGACCGGGGCGTAGGCCGTCTCAGTCGCGAAGTCGGCCTGGCCCTTGGCGCCGGCGGCGTAGGCCAGGAACTTCATGGCCTGGGCCTTGCGCTTGCTGCCCTTGGGCACCACCAGCACGTCCGACGCCGTCAGGCTTTGCGACCACGACACGCCCACGTTCTGGCCACTGGTCTCGACCGAGTGCACGCGGCCGTTCCAGAACACGCCGATGGGCGCTTCACCCGAGGCCAGCAGCTGCTGCGATTGCGCGCCGCCCGTCCACCACACGATGTTGGCCTTGATGGCGTCGAGCTTCTTGAAGGCGCGGTCCAGGTCCAGCGGGTAGAGCTTGTCGGCGGCCACGCCATCGGCCAGCAGCGCCAGCTCCAGCACGCCCGGAGCCGACCACTTGTAGAAGGTGCGCTTGCCGGGGTAGGCCTTGGTGTCGAACAGGGCCGAGAAATTGGCCGGGGCGGCGCCCTTGTAGACGTCCTTGTTGAAGGCCATCACGAAGGCGTAGTAGAAGCTGCCGACGTGGTACTGGCCCGAGAAGCGCGGGTCCAGCTGGGACTTGGGCACCACGGTGTAGTCGATGGGTTCCAGCAGGCCATCCTTGGCGGCCTTGGCGGCGAAGTCGGCCTCGACGTCCACGACGTCCCAGTTCACATTGCCGCTCTCGACCATGGCCTTGAACTTGCCGTAGTCGGTGGGGCCGTCTTGCTGCACGGTGATGCCCGATGCGGCCGAGAACGGCACGGCCCAATGCTTCTTCTGGGCCGCCTGGGTGGTGCCACCCCAGCTGGTGAAGACGATGCTGTCTTGCTGCGCTTGCGCGGGCAGGCCGGCTGCGGTCAGGAGGCCAAGCGCGAGGCTGGTCAGGGCAAGGCGACGGGAGGTGCGTGCGGTGTGGGGCATGGTCGTTCCGGAGTGAGGTGGGTTCAGGGACGGGGAGAGAAAGCGGTCGGGCGCATGACCTTGCTGTCCATCTCTTCGATCAGCGCCTGGATCTTGGGAATGAAGGCCTGCCAGGCCGGGTCGGCGGCGAGGGCCTGGCGGCGTCGCTCACGCTCATCGAGGCTGTCGAAAGCCCAGATGTGGACGATCTGGTTTTGCGGGCCGATGTCCGAGTGGAAATAGCCCACCAGGTGGCCCAGGTGTGCGCGCTGGATGGCCAGGCCCTCGTCTCCGACCAGCGAGAGGTAGCTGGGCAAGGTGCCGACCTTGAGGCGGTAAGTGCGGATTTCGTAATACATGGCGTGGGCTTTCAAGGCATGCGCTCAGCGCATCACGAAGGGGTCGGGGATGGGCGCGTCCGAGGTGTTGATCCACACGGACTTGGTGCGGGTGTAGGCCAGCGCGGCTTCCATGCCGCCTTCACGGCCCAGGCCGCTGAGGCCAAAGCCGCCGAAGGGCACGATGGGCGAGACCACGCGGTAGGTGTTGACCCACACGATGCCGGCACGCAGCGCGCGGATCAGCCGGTGGCCACGGGCCAGGTCCCGCGTGAACACGCCCGAGGCCAGGCCGTAGGGGCTGTCGTTGGCCAGGCGGATGGCATCGGCCTCGGTGTCGAAACGCACCACGCTGAGCACCGGACCGAACAGCTCGGTCTGCACGCTGGGGATGTCGACGTTCGGGCAGTCGAGGATGGTGGGCGCGTAGAAGTGGCTGTCGGCCGCAAAGCCTGACGGCACACCGCCTCCGCAGACCAGCCGCGCCCCCGCGTCGAGGCTGGCTTGCACCGTGCGTTCGATGTGGGCAATCTGCTTGCGCGTGGCCAGCGGGCCCATCTCGGTGGCCAGGTCCTTCGGGTCGCCGATGCGGATGCGCGCGGCCTTCTCGGCCAGGGCGGCCAGCAGGCGGTCGGCGATGCCACGCTGCACCAGCAGGCGCGATCCGGCCACGCAGCTCTGGCCGCTGGCACCGAAAATGCCGGCCACGAGGCTGTTGCACACGCTGTCGAGATCGACGTCGTCGAAGACCAGCACCGGCGACTTGCCGCCCAGCTCCAGCGAGGTGTCGGCCAGGTTCTCGGCCGTGTTGCGCACGATGTGCCGCGCCGTTTCAGGGCCGCCGGTGAAGGCCACCTTGTCGACCAGCGGGTGGCTGGTCAGGGCCTTGCCGCAGGCATCGCCAAAGCCGGTGACGATGTTGAGCACGCCGGGCGGGAAGCCGGCCTCTTGCACCAGCTTGGCGAAGGCCAGCAGCGGCGCCGGGCCTTCTTCGGACGCCTTCAGCACCACGGTGCAGCCCGCGGCCAGCGCCGGGCCCAGCTTGACGGCCGACAGGAAGAGCTGCGAGTTCCAGGGCACGATGGCGGCGATCACGCCCAGGGGCTCGCGGCGGGTGTAGGCCTCCATGTCGGCCTTGTCCACCGGCAGGTGGCGGCCTTCGAGCTTGTCGGCCAGGCCGGCGTAGTAGCGGTAGTACTCCGCCACGTAGCCGATCTGGGCGCGGGTCTCGCGGATCACCTTGCCGGTGTCGCGCGTTTCCAGCTCCGCCAGCAGTGGCGCATCGCGGGTGACCAGCTCGGCCAGGCGGGCCAGCAGCTTGCCGCGCGCCGTGGCCGTGAGATCACGCCAGGCGGGGTCGTTCAACGCCCGGTGGGCCGCACGCACGGCACGGTCCACATCGTCGGCCGTGGCCGCGGGCATGCGGGCCCAGGCGGTGCCGGTGGCCGGGTCCACGCTCTCGAAGTGCGTGCTGCCGGGCTCGAACTGGCCGTCGATGAACTGGGAGAAGGTCTGCAACATCGTGGTCCCTTCGGGCGTCACTGGAAAGCCGGCACCACGTGGGCGATGAAGTTCTCCAGCGTGCGCTTCTTGGTCTCGAAGTCCATGTGGTTGTCGATCCAGAAGCTGTACTGGTCATAGCCCAGGGCCTCGTAGGACTTGAGCCGGTCGATGACCTGCGCAGGCTTGCCCACCACCAGGCTCTGGCGCAGCTGCTCGGGGGCGAACTGCGGGAAGGCGTCCAGGTCTTCCTGGCGCAGCGGCTCCATCAGACCTTGCTGGATCGGGCGCTCTTTCTTCACCCACTTCATGAAGTGGCAGTAGAAGGCTTGCAGGTCGCGGCAGGCCTGATCGACCTCGGCATCAGAGGCGCCCACGAAGGTGTGCATCAGCAGCATGATCTTGGGGCGCGGCACCTCGGGGTGGGCCGCGCAGGCGGCGTTGAAGCGCTCCATCAGGGCGGACACCTCACCATCGCCCGACGCCAGCGGCGTCACCTGCACGTTGCAGCCCTGCCCCACGGCGAAATCGTGCGAGTGCGGGTCGCGCGCGGCAATCCACATCGGCGGAAAGGGGCCTTGCACCGGGCGTGGCAGCGAGGTGGTGGTCGGGAACTGCCAGTAGGGGCCATCGGCCGCGCAGTCGCCCTTGAACAGGCCTTGCAGCAGGGGCACCATGGCGCGCATGCGGGCCCCGGCTTCCATGGCGTCCAGGCCGGGGAAGAGGCGTTCGTACTCGAACATGTAGGCGCCACGGGCGATGCCCAAATCCAGGCGGCCACCGCTGATGGCATCGACCAGGCCGGCCTCACCCGCCAGTTTGATGGGGTGCCAGAACGGGGCGATGACGGTGCCCGTGCCCAGGCGGATGCGCTCGGTCTTGGCGGCCAGGTAGGCGAGGTTGACGAAGGGGTTGGGGGCGATGGTGAAACCCATGCCGTGGTGCTCGCCGATCCAGGCGGCCTCGAAGCCACCGCGCTCGGCAATCTGCACAAGCTGCGTCAGCTCGTCGAGCTGCTGGGTGATGGGCGTGCGGTCGTCGTACCGCTCCACGTGGAGGAAAAGAGAGAACTTCATGGGGCGCTCCAGTTCAAATCGGGTTCAAGCGGCGGCCAGGGGGCGGACTTCGCCCTCGTCCTGGTTGCCGACGTAGATGCCAAAGGCATCCTGTGCGCGCTCTCGCGCATAACGGTTCAGCATCGATTGCAAGGCGCTGTCGGTCAGGCCCAACGCGGGCAGTTCGGACAGCGGCACGCTGCGCCAGCCGGGGGCGGCCACGGGGCCCGAGGTGGTGCGGCCGCGGTAGACGATGCGCGAACCCTCTGGCGTGTCAAAGACGGCGAAGAGGAAGTCCAGCGATGCCGCCACGCCCTGCGCTTGCAGGCTTTGCAGCAGGCTGGCGGCGTCGGCGGCCGTGGGCAGGTCCAACCCATTCGCCCCCTGGGTGAAGAGCACACCCTCGGCCGTCTCGATCAGGGCGGTGGTGCGGGCCTGGCGGCTCTGCGCCGCTTGCGCGGCCTGCGCCAGCTGGAAGCCGACGTAGGCGCCCTGGCAGTAGCCCAGCGGGCGTGCCGTGCGCTGGCCCATCTCAGCGACCTGGCCGATCAGGATGGTGTGGTCGCCAGCGTCCACACGCTGGTGCACGGTGCAATCGAACCAGGCCACGCTGCCATCAATGAGGGGCGAGCCCGTGTGGCCCTCGCGCCAGGCCGCCTGGCCGAACTTGTCGGGCGACTTCGAGGCGAACAGGCCCGAGACATCGCGCTGGTCGTCGGCCAGGAAGTTGACCGCGAAAGCCTCGGACTGCATGAACACCGGGTGGCTGGCGGTGGTCTTGCCCAGGCACACCAGGATGAGCGGCGGGTCCAGCGACACCGAGGTGAACGAGTTCGCCGTCAGGCCACGGGGCGTGCCATCGGCGTCTTTCGTGGTCACGATGGTGACGCCGGTGGGGTAGTTGCCCAGCGCCTGGCGGAAGGCTTTCGGGTCGATGGGGGTCATGCTGCCTCCAGGTCGGTGGTGCCGGCTTCGGCGGCCAGCAGGAAGGGTTGAAGCTCGGCATGCACCTGCGGCGCACCGGTCAGGCACATCATGTGGCGCTCGTTGGCCAGCACACGGCGGGTGCCACGCGGCGCGGCCTCGGCCATCGCTTGCGACATGTCAGGCGTGGAGTTGGGGTCGAACTCACCGGTCATGAACAGCGCGGGAGGTTGGAGCTCGGACAGGCGGCCCTCGTGGGCACGGTCGCTGTGGGCGAACAGCTGGTAGGTTCTGGCATAGCCGGTCAGGTTGACACTGCCCAGCAACCGACGGCAGAGCTGGGCCGCAGGCACCAACGCAGCAGGAACGGGTTCACCGAACCAGCGGCTGAGGGTGTTGTCGATGCCGGCCATGCTGCTGCTCGAATGCAGGCTTTGTACCCGGTCCATCACCGCCTGACGCTGGGCTTCGCTGCGACAGTACACGCCATTGAGCGCCGTGACACTCAGGCATCTCCCCGGCTCCCGCAAGGCGAACTCCAGGGCCACCAGCGCGCCCATGGAATGCCCGACGACGTGCGCACGCTGGATGCCCAGCTGGTCCAGCAGGCGGCGCAGCTGCTCGGCGTAATCGCCCAGGCTGGCCTGCTCGGGCGGCAGCGGGCTTTGCCCGTGCCCCAGCATGTCGTAGGTGACCACGGTGTGTTGTCGGCAAAAGCCGATCACCTGGGGCGTCCACACGTCCTGGCTCATGCCGACACCGTGGATGAACACCACGGCCGTGCCTTGGCCAAAGACCGCATGGCAGGTGCCGTCGGCCAGGATGCCGCGGGCGCGGCTGGGAGGGGGCTGCATCTCAGGCATGTCCTTGGAGCTCCGCCATGTCCTGGTAACGGTCGCCGATGCGGTGGTGCGGACGGCCACCGATGGAGGCGCCCAAGGCCACCACGATCTCGTCCGGCGCGGGTGCGTCCGTGATGGAGAACTGGATGGTCAGGTAGTGCGAGCGCATGCCCTCGTCGTGCTTGTGCATGAGCGGGATGGCGATGGGGCAGGCCGGACCACCGCGCACATTGGTGAAGCTCAGGAAGCTCTTGGCGCCCACCGCGGTGCGGAAGTGGTTGCCGAAACGCAGGGTGTGGGTCAGGGCGGAGGCGTGCTCCACCTCGCCAGACGTGCCGACGATGGCCGCCTTGCCATAGGCCTCGACGGCGTCGCCCGAGCCAGCCATGCGCAGGATTTCCGCCGTCAGCAGCGCGCCGAGCTGGGGGGCGATCTCGTGGATCTCGGGCTTGAGGTCTTCCACGAAACCGCGCCCTGCCCAGGGGTTGCGCAGCACGGCCGCGGCAGCGAACAGGCGCAGCGGTTTGGGGGCGATCTTGCCGCCCTCGATCAGGGTGTCTTCCGTGTAGGTGACCACTTTGCGGAGCTGAAAAGTCATGCTGTTTCCTTCGGTTTTCGGTGCTTTGTATGTTGGTATACCAAGCCGGTATGTGTGCCAATTTAATCAACATGTCATGTGCTGACAAGCCCGGGACTTACCCTGAATGACTCGATGAACACGTGGATGTCTGCAGGATTGCCATCCACTTGATGCCATCCTGACTTATGGCATACCAAGCACAATGCGGGCCAGATTTGAGAGCGTCGTGAAGGCCATGGCATGCCGCCAGATGAAGCGCCACTGATGCCTCACCCAGGCTGGGCTGAAGTTGCCGCTTCAAGTTGGGCGCCCATGCCATGCAGCGGTGCGCCCGGGCGATGTTTTGGTGCGCGGCAGGCCAGGTCGCAGCGCGCGCCCATCGGTCCGTGCTCGCACAAAGCAAAGCCCCATCGACTTGCGCCGATGGGGCTTGGGGTGTGGGCGTCAGCGTGGGCCGAGGCCCTGGGGTCAGCCCGTCTGGCCTGGCACCCAGCTCGTGCCAGCCAGTGGCACCTGGGCCATGGCCGCGGCTTCCACCGTCAGGGCCACCAGGTCTTCGGGCTCCAGGTGGTGCACGTCCTGTTTGCCGCAGGCGCGGGCCAGGGTGGTGAGCTCCATGGTCAGCGTCTTGAGGTAGTTCTTCAGGTGCTTGGCGCCCACGTCAGGCTCCAGGCGCTTTTCCAGCACGGCGTCTTGCGTGGTCACGCCCACGGGGCATTTGCCCGTGTGGCAGTGGTGGCAGAAGCCCGGCGCGGTGCCCAGTGCGGCGTAGTCGGCTTCGGCGCTGTGCAGCTGGCCGTCTTGCTGGTAGGTGTCGCGGTTGCAGCCCAGGGCCATCAGCACGCCCTGGCCAATGGCCACGGCATCGGCGCCCAGGGCCAAAGCCTTGGCCACGTCGGCACCGGTGCGGATGCCACCCGAGACGATGAGTTGCACCGTGCCCTTCATGTCCAGGTCTTCCAGCGCAGCCACGGCTTGACGGACGGCGGCCAGCGTGGGGATGCCCACGTGCTCGATGAAGCAGGTCTGCGTGGCGGCCGTACCGCCTTGCATGCCGTCCACCACCACCACGTCGGCACCGGCGTGCACGGCCAGCTTGACGTCGTTGTAGACGCGGGTGGCGCCCACCTTCACGTAGATGGGCTTTTCCCAGTCGGTCAGCTCACGCAGTTCCTGGATCTTGATGGCCAGGTCGTCGGGGCCCGTCCAGTCGGGGTGACGGCAGGCCGAGCGCTGGTCCACGCCTTCGGGCAGGGTGCGCATCTTGGCCACGCGGGGGTTGACCTTCTGGCCCAGCAGCATGCCGCCGCCGCCCGGCTTGGCGCCCTGGCCCAGCACCACCTCGATCGCATCGGCCTTGCGCACGTCGTCGGGGTTGAAGCCGTAGCGTGAAGGCAAGCACTGGTAGACCAGGGTCTTGGACGACTGGCGCTCTTCCTGCGTCATGCCGCCGTCGCCTGTGGTGGTCGAGGTGCCCACGGCCGTGGCGGCCTTGCCCAGGGCCTCTTTCACGTTGGCCGACAGCGCGCCAAAGCTCATGCCGGCCACGGTGATGGGCGTGTCCAGCACGATGGGCTTCTTGGCGAAGCGCGTGCCCAGCACCGTCCTGGTGTTGCACTTCTCGCGGTAGCCCTCCAGCGGGTAGCGCGACAGCGAAGCGCCCAGGAAGACCAGGTCATCGAAGTGCGGCAGCTTGCGCTTGGCACCCAGACCGCGGATCTCGTACAGGCCGGTGTTGGAGGCGCGGTGGATGTAGTCCAGCGTGCTGCGGTCGAAGCTGGCCGATTCTTCGCGTTGAAGTTGCTTGGCGGGCTTGAAGGTGATGGGGTGTTCGGTGCTCATGTGTGGGCTCCTCAATAGGTTTGGTCAGCGTCTGCGTTCCAGTGGTACAGCGAGCGAGCGGATGCGACCCGCTTGAACTCCTGTGGCTGGTGCTGCAAGCCCGCGACGGCCAGCAGCTCGGTCAGCGCGGTGATGTCGGCATCGCCCAGGGGCTCGATCTGGGCGTCTGCGCCCAGGCTCTTGATGTCGCCACGCACGTAGATGACGGCTTCGTACAGCGAGTCGCCCAGCGCGTCACCGGCATTGCCGCAGATCACCATGCGGCCCGCCTGGGCCATGAAGCCCGAGAAGCTGCCCACCGAGCCGCCCACCACGATGTCCCCGCCCTTGAGCGAGATGCCGCAACGCAAGCCTGCATCGCCATCGATGATGAGCAGGCCGCCGTGCGCCGAAGCACCCGCGCTGTTCGAGGCGAAGCCCTTCACGTGCACCTTGCCACTCATCATGTTCTCGGCCACACCGGTGCTGGCGCTGCCATGGATGGTCACGTCGGCCAGCTTGTTCATGCCGGCGGCGTAGTAGCCCGCATGGCCGTCGATGGTCACCTTCACCGCAGCGTCCATGCCGACCGCGATGTTGTGGGCCCCGTCGGGGTTGACCACGGTGATGTGCTGACCGTTGAGCTCGGCGGCAGGGCCGTGCAGGTGCTGGTTGAGCGGGCGAACGCCACCCTGGCTCAGGTCAAATTTCAGGCTTTCCATACGTACATCTCCTCAGGGGCAGGTTCAAAGACGGTGGCGTGCTTCACGTCGGGCAGGTGGGCCAGCGAGCGGAACTCGGAGGCGATGGCCACGTAGTCGTCGGTTTCGGCCACGACGGCTGGCTTGCAGGCGAAGGGGTCGCGGATCAGGGCCAGCTCGGTCGAGGTGCCCATCAGGAAGGTGTAGAAGCCGTCCAGCGCCTCGAAGCCTTTTTGCAGCGCGGTGTGCAGGTTGTCGCCTTCGCGCAGGCGCCACTCCAGGAAGCGGCAAGCGGCCTCGGTGTCGTTGTCGGTTTCGAACTTGATGCCGCGCGGCTCCAGCATGCGGCGCACGCCGTTGGGGTTAGACAGCGAGCCGTTGTGCACCAGGCAGAAGTCTTCACCGGCGGTGAAGGGGTGGGCACGGTCCGGGGTCACGGCACTCTCGGTGGCCATGCGGGTGTGGCCCACCAGGTGGCTGCCTTGCAGTTGGCCGAACTGGTAACGCGCGGCCACTTCGGCGGGCGTGCCGATGTCCTTGTACAGCTCGATGCTGCGACCGGCCGACAGCAGGTGCAGCTTCGGCGCGTGGGCCTTCACGAAAGCCTTGACCGGGTCGGCCGCGCCTTCAAAGGTCAGCACCGCATGGTTGGCCTTGATGCTGGCCTTGGCCTGCACCTTGAGCTCGGTGTTGAGCGCCTCCAGCAAGCCGGCCCAGTTGAAGGCTGCGCCTTCGTCCGTCAGGCCTGCGTACACGCTGAGCTTGCGTTGCCCGGCGGGCAAGGGCTCGGTGAACACGGCCAGGCCGGCCGAGTCAGGCCCGCGCTCGGTCATGCCGATGAGCATGGGCACCATCAACTCGCCGAGCTGGCTTCTCAACGAGGGCTTCTTCAATAGCAATCCAACGATTCCGCACATGATGTGAGTCGTCCTTCTTGGTCAATTGGTTGGTCAGTCGGTTCAGAAAAATTCCAGGTACTGCTTGATCTCCCAGTCGGAGACGTGCCGCATGTACTCCAGCCATTCCATGCGCTTGAGCTTGATGAACTCGTCGGCCACGGGGCCCAGGGCGCCCTTGATCAGCTCGTCACCTTCCAGTGCGTCCAGCGCGGCGCTCAGGTTCTGCGGCAGCAGGCCGATGCCGGCTTCCTGCAACTGGGCTTCGCTCCACTCGTAGAGGTTGACGTTGCGCGGCGCGCCCGGCTCCAGCTTGCGGTCGATGCCGTCGAGGCCGGCGGCGATCACGGCGGCCGTGGCCAGGTAGGGGTTGCAGGCGCCATCGGGCAGGCGCAGCTCCAGGCGACCCTTGGGCACGCGCACCATGGTCGAGCGGTTGTTGTCGCCGTAGGAGATGTAGGCCGGTGCCCAGGTGGCACCCGTCAGCGAGCGGCCCACCACCAGGCGCTTGTAGGAGTTGATGGTCGGCGCGCACAGGGCCGTCAGTGCAGGCGCATGCGCCAACAGGCCGGCGAGGAAGTGGTAAGCCATGGGCGACAGCTCCAGCCCGTTGGCGTCGGCCTTGTCGCAAAACAGGTTGCGCTTGCCATCGCCCAGCGACAGGTGCATGTGCATGCCGTTGCCCGGTCGGTTGGCAAAGGGCTTGGGCATGAACGAGCACACCAGGCCCATCTCGTTGGCGATCTCGCTGGCCGCCATCTTGAAGAAGATGAAGTGGTCGCAGGAGGTGAGGCAGTCGGTGTAGGTGTAGTTCAGCTCGAACTGGCCGTTGGCGTCCTCGTGGTCGATCTGGTAGACGTCGATGCCGGTGGCGCGCATCACGTTGGAGAGCTTCTCCAGGTAGGCACGGGTGCGCGACAGGCCCTTGTAGTCGTAGCAAGGCTTTTGCAGCGTGTCGGTGGCGTCACACGGCTCGATGCCACCGCCTTCGGTGCGGCGCAGCAGCGAGAACTCGGGCTCCAGGCCGGTGAACATGGTCAGGCCACGCTCGGCCAGGCGAGCCACCTGCTTCTTCAGGACCACGCGGCTGTCATACGTCCAGGGCTCGCCCTCGACATGGCCCTCGCACACGATGCGGGCCAGGCCCGGCTGCCAGGGCACCAGGGACACGGTGCTCAGGTCGCCTTTGGCCATGAAGTCCGGGCCGTGCGGCGCGATGCCCACGCCACAGATGGCGAAGCCGGCAAAGCCTGCGCCGTCGCTCAGCACCGTGTCCAGGTGAGACACGGGCACGGACTTGGCTTTGGCCACGCCGTGGATGTCCACGAACTGGGCCAGCACGTAGGCCACGCCCTGGGCGCGCAGGTACTGCTGGGCTTGCTGCACCGTTTCAAAGCGTGTGGCGGGCACGAGGTCACCTGGAGGTGCGTCAAGGGGGATGGGCATGGGGGCGTTCAAGACAGTGCTCCTTCGAGGTTGAGGCCGGGTCAAGGCGACCGGCCTGAGGCGCGCTGCTTCGATGGGTTGCAGCGCATCGCGGTGTTTACTGTCATGCAACTAGTGTGCCTGACAGGAAACACCATTTTGGTGAACCACAGGTGCTGCACATACACTGACCGCTCACGTCACGTGTTCGAGGAGTTGGGCTTGGAACAAGATCAGGGCGGCAACCTGCCCTCGCTGGAAGAAGCGGTGGGCGCTGCCACGCGCGAGCTGAGGCAAAAGCATGGTTTGACGATCGCGCAAGTGGCAGAACAGGCCGGCATCAGCCGGGGCATGCTGTCCAAGATCGAGAACGGGCAGACCACGGCGGGCATGGACACGCTGGCCCGCATCGCCCGCACACTCGGGGTGTCGATGTCGATGCTGTTCAGCAAGTACGACGCCACGTCCAGTTCGGCGCAGCACATCCAGAAGGGTGCAGGCATGGAAGTGGTGCGTCGCGGCACCAAAAGCGGGCACACCTACCACCTGCTGGCCTACGACCAGGGCCCGGTCAAGCTGTTCGAGCCCTTCCTCATCACCATCGACGACGACACCGAGCGCTACCCGAGCTTCGAACACCCGGGCACCGAGTTCATCTACATGCTGGAGGGGCGCATCGAGTACCGCTGCGGGCAGGAGACCTACGTGCTGGCCCCTGGCGATGCCTTGACCTTCCAGGGCGAGGTGCCGCACGGGCCCGAGCGCCTCATCCAGTGCCCCATCAAGTTCTTGTCGGTGATCATCTACCCGCGACCGGCAGAGTGAGGCCGGACCGGGCGGGCGCTCACACCAGGTGGGTGTGCAGCAGCAACGCATCCGGCGTGAGCGGATGCAGGCCGAGGCCTGCGCTGGCATCGGCCAGGCAGAAGCCTTCATCGGCCCCGAAGTGCTCGGGGGCAGGCCGTGCAAGGCCCGGCCCCTGGTCCAGGTACGTCAGGGCACAGGCACCCCGGATCACCCACACCAGGTGGTGGCCGTGGGTGGGCAAGCGCCAGGGACCATGGGCAGGCAAAGGCAGCACCTGCACCGCCGCAGACACCCGCCCGCGTCGGGTCATCACGTTCCAGAACAAGGCCTGGGTGCCGGGCTCGCCATTGGCCAGGGCCAGCTCGCCCGGGTAAGAGGCCACGTCGCCCGGCTGCCGCAGGTCCCAGCAGCGCGCATCGCTGCGCAACCGCACCGGCCCGCCCTGGACCAGCACGGTCGTGCGGTCCAGACCCTCGAAGCGCGAAAACGGCGCGGCCTGGCCGATCTCGGCCAGGCTCACGCGCCACAGCAGCGCACCGCCCTCGGCATCGCACTGTTGCGCGACCGCACGGGTCCAGCCCGCGCCATTGCGCCAGCGCTCGCGGGGCAAGGTGGACAGCGCAAAACGCTGCATCGGCGCCACCGCTGCGCGGCTCAGGACACGGCGCCCAGGCCGTACTTGCCCGTCAGCAGCTGGCCCGAGCTGAAGCGCTCCAGCGCGTAGGGCGACAGCGGGACGTCGGTGGGCAGGCGCAGCGCCTCCTGGGCCAGCACCAGGCCCACGCCAGGCGACAGCTTGAAGCCATGGCCCGAGAAGCCATAGCCCACGACCAGGCCCTCGACGCCCGGGACGCGGCCCAGCACCGGGTTCCAGTCCGGCGTCACGTCGTACACGCCGGTCCAGGACGAGGCCAGGCCCGCGGTTTCGTAGGCCTGGAAGCGCTCGGCCACTTGCGCGCCGATGTCCACGACGTAGTCCATCGAGATGTCGCCTTGCTCGTTGTCCGGCGCAGGCAGGGTCTCGCCCACGATGCCCTCGCTGACCAGCATCTGGTTGCCGCCATAGCTGCGGCAGTACAGCATGCCCGGCGAGCCCAGGTCCTTGAACACGGGCATCTTGAAGGTGTAGGGGGCGTCCGTGCACTCCAGGGCCAGCACGGTGTGGCGCTCTGCCACCACGGGCGTGGGGATGCCGGTCCAGCGCTCGATGTCGGTGGCCCAGATGTTCTGGGTGCTGACGACGGTGTCGCTGCGGAAGGCGCCTTGGCTGGTCTCCACGCCACAGACCTTGCCGTTGTCCACCAGCAGGCGCTCGACGTTCACGCCCTCCATGATCTTGACGCCCAAACGGCGGGCCGCACGGGCAAAGCTGGTGGCCACCAGGTAGGCGTCGGCGAAACCGGCTTCGGGCTCGTAGCCGATCAGGGCGGCATCATCGAAGTGGGCGATGGGCAGCAGCGAGCGGGCCTCTTCACGGCCCAGGAACTGCACCTCGATGCCCTTGGCGCGCTGGCCTTCCAAAGCGGCCTGCAGCGGCGACAGCTTGGGGCCATCGGGCGCGCAGATCAGGTAGCCGCACTTGACCAGGCCGCTGGCGGCGTCCTCGTCCTGCAGGTACTCGGCGAAGTTCGTGAACACCGACCAGGAGCGGCGCGCCAGCTCGACGTTCTCGATCACCGAGTAGTGCGTGCGCAGGATGCCCGACGACTGCGTGCTCGTGCCCGAACCGATCTGCGAGCGCTCCAGCACGAGCACCTTCTTGGCGCCCAGGCGGGCCAGGTGGTAAGCGACCGAGGTGCCGATGACGCCGGCCCCGATCACGATGGCATCAAAGTTTTCCATCGTCAGCCTTTCTTGGGTCTGTGGGTTTGCGATGGGAGTCAGCGTAGGCCTGGCTGGCACGGCTTTTGATAGATGAAGCAATATCGAACCTGAAATGCACCATCACTGAACTTGAAGCACCGCTTCAGGAAACCCTGCAGGATCCGCTCCATGGCTGATAGCACCTCGCCCGCCGTCTCGCGCCGCACCTCGGGCGTGCCCGACCTCCGCGCCCTGGAAACCTTCGTGGCCGTCTGCGACGCCCACTCCATGGTGCTGGCGGCCGAGCGCCTGGGCCTCAGCCAGAGCGCCGTCAGCCAGTCCATCAAGTCGCTGGAAGAAGAGCTCGGGCTGCAGCTGATGGACCGCGACGTGCGGCCGGCCCGCCCCACCCTGGCCGGCCGCATGCTGCACGAGGTGTCGGCCCAGCTGCTGTCGCAAGCGCGCGCCGCGATGGACCACGTGCGCGCCTCGGCCCGCCAGGAGCTCGCCCAGATCCGCCTGGGCTGCGTGGACTCCTTCGCCGCCACGGTGGGCCCGCGCCTGATCCGCGCCATGGCCGGCAAGGCCCGCCAGATCCAGATGTGGTCGGGCCTGACCCCCGCCCTGGCCGAGCAGATGCACGGGCGCGAGCTCGACATGGTCATCTGCACCGACGCCGGCATGCAGGACACCCGCATCACGCAGCGCCTGCTGTTCTCCGAATCCTGGGTGGCCGTCTACCCCAAGGACCACGCCATCCCGCCCCTGACCTCGCTGAAGGCCTTGAGCAGCGCGGCCGGCACGCTGCCCCTGATCCGCTACAGCCAGCGCTCGGTGATCGGCCAGCAGATCGAGCGCTTTCTGCGGCACGTGGGCGTGACATCGCCACGCTGCTACGAGTTCGATGCCACCGACCCCCTGCTCAGCCTGGTGGCCTCCGGGCTGGGCTGGGCCGTGACCACGCCGCTGTGCCTGTGGCAGTCCCGCCAGTACCTGGACGCCGTCAGCGTGGTGCCCCTGCCGCCCGCGCGTCTGGGCCAGCGCCACTTCTTCCTGCTGTCCCGCGAAGGCGAGTGGGCCGGCCTGGACGAAGAGGTCGTGCGCGTCACCCGCGAGGTCATCCGCCACGACACCGCGCCCGCCATCCGCCAATGCCTTCCCGCGCTGCCCGCCAGCGCCCTGTCCTGCCCCGACGAGGAATTCACGTGAGCCACCCCACCACCCCCGACACCCACACGTTCACCTTCACCCAGGGCACGCTGCCGCTGTTGATCTCCATCCCGCACCTGGGCACGGACATCCCCGACGAACTGCAAGAGGGCATGGCCGACATCGCCGCCATCAAGCAAGACACCGACTGGCACCTCGACCAGCTCTACGGCTTTGCCCACGCCATGGGGGCCTCGGTCATCCAGGCCAAGGTGTCGCGCTACGTGATCGACCTCAACCGCCCGCCCACCGGCGAAAGCCTCTACCCTGGCCAGACCACCACCGGCCTGTGCCCCACCGACACCTTCCGCGGCGAGCCGCTCTACCGCCCCGGTCACGCCCCCGATGACACCGAGCAGGCGCGGCGCCTGGCGCTTTACTGGCAGCCCTACCACCAGCAACTGCGCGACGAACTCGCGCGCGCCAAAGCCCAGCACGGTGCGGTGATGCTGTGGGACGCGCACTCCATCGCCAGCGAGCTGCCCCGCTTGTTCGAAGGCCGCCTGCCCGACCTCAACTTCGGCACCGCCGATGGCCGCAGCTGCGATGCTTCCGTCATCCAGGCCGTCGTGGACGTGGCCCGCACGGCGCCGTGCACCCATGTCGTCAACGGGCGCTTCAAAGGGGGTTACATCACGCGCCACCATGGTGCGCCCAGCGCAGGTGTGCACGCCATCCAGCTGGAAATGAGCCAGCGGCTCTACATGCAGGAGACCTCGCCCTTCGGCTACGAGGCCGCCAAAGCCCAGTCCCTGCAGCCCTTGCTCCAGCGCATGCTCGAAGCCGGCTTGCAGCAGCTCAAGGCCTTGCCACGCCCCTGAGCCCGGGTTGAAGCGACCTGGCCCTCGCCACGCCAAGTTTCCCTTCATGCACAATTTTCAACCTTCGTGAAACTTTGGCATGTCGGTTGCTTGGCTCCAGGTGAGCCCCCGGATGGTCCGGTGGCACAGAAGCTGGAGTCGCCATGAAACTGATCACCGCAGTGATCAAGCCTTTCAAACTGGACGATGTGCGCGAAGCCCTGGCCAACGCCGGCGTGCAAGGCATCACCGTCACCGAAGTCAAAGGGTTTGGTCGTCAAAAGGGGCACACCGAGTTGTACCGGGGTGCCGAGTACATCGTTGACTTTCTCCCCAAGGTCAAGCTGGAGGTGGCCGTGCAGAGCGACCACGTCGATGCGCTCGTGGACGTGATCCGCCAGGCGGCCTACACCGGCAAGATCGGCGACGGCAAGATCTTCGTCAGCCCGCTGGAAAGCGCCCTGCGCATCCGCACCGGCGAACAAGACGACCAGGCGCTGTGACAGCCCGCCACCCCACAGGAGTTTGACGATGAAACATTGCCTTCTGGCGCTGGCCTTGAGCGGCGCCCTCTTGTCTTCGGCCCAGGCCGACGACGCCCCCGCCTCCGCACCCACCGCGACCACGGCCACGGCTGTGGTCAACGTGGCACCTGCCGCGCCCGCCACGCCCGCACCACCCGCCACCGTGGCGGCGTCCACGGCCGCTTCCGATGCCGCGCCAACCACCGCGGCCCCCGTGGTCAACAAGGGCGACTCGGCCTGGATGATCGTGGCCACGCTGCTCGTCATCATGATGGCCGTGCCCGGCCTGCCGCTGTTCTACGGCGGCATGGTGCGCGCCAAGAACATGCTGTCGGTGATGATGCAGGTCATGGTGACCTTCTCGCTGCTGGGCGTGCTGTGGTGCATCTACGGCTACAGCCTGGCCTTCAGCGAAGGCAATGCCTTCTTCGGCGGCTTTGACAAGCTCTTCCTCAAGGGCGTGACGGCCGACAGCGTGGCCGCCACCTTCAGCAAGGGCGTGGCCATCCCCGAGTACCTGTACATCGCCTTCCAGATGACGTTCGCGGCCATCACCCCGGCGCTGATCATCGGGGCGGTGGCCGAGCGCGTGAAGTTCTCGGCCATCCTGCTGTTCATGGTGCTGTGGTTCACCTTCAGCTACCTGCCCCTGGCCCACATGGTCTGGTACTGGGCTGGCCCAGACGCCTACACCAGCGCCGCGGCAGGTGACGCAGCCACCGCCACCGCGGGCTTCCTGTTCCAGAAGGGCGCCATCGACTTCGCGGGCGGCACCGTGGTGCACATCAACGCGGCCATGGCCGGCCTGGTGGGCGCCTTCCTGATCGGCAAGCGCGTGGGCTTCGGCCGCGAGCACATGGCCCCGCACAGCCTGACCATGACCATGATCGGCGCGTCGCTGCTGTGGGTGGGCTGGTTCGGCTTCAACGTGGGCTCCAACCTGGAAGCCTCCAGCACCGCCGGCCTGGCCTTCATCAACACCTTCCTGGCCACCTGCGCGGCCACGGTGTCCTGGACCCTGGTGGAGTGGCTCTTCAAGGGCAAGCCTTCCATGCTGGGTGCGGCCTCCGGCGCCATCGCCGGCCTGGTGGCCATCACGCCGGCTTGTGGCTTCGTCGGCCCCATGGGCGGCCTGGTCATCGGCTTGCTCGCCGGTGGGGTGTGCTACTGGGGCGTCAACGGCCTCAAGCGCCTGCTGGGCGTGGACGACAGCCTGGACGTGTTCGGCGTGCACGGCGTGGGCGGCATCCTCGGCGCCTTGCTGACCGGCGTCTTCGCCGCGCCCAGCCTGGGCGGCACGGGCGTGTACGACTACGTGGCCAATGCCGTGGGCGAGTACAACATGGGCGCGCAACTGGTCAGCCAGCTCTGGGGCGTGGGCGTGTCGGTGGTGTGGTCGGGCGTGGTGTCCTACATCGCCTTCAAGATCGCCGATGTGGCCCTGGGCCTGCGCGTCAGCGAAGAAGACGAACGCGAAGGCCTGGACCTCACCACCCACGGCGAGCAGGCCTACCACCCGTGATGCACCGTCGCTGACCGGCGCAGCCTGTCAGCCCCCAGGCACGGCCCCGCAAGAGGCCGTGCCTTTTGCATGCGGCCTCCGCAGCCGCGGGTGCATCTGCGGCGCGTCGAAAGCAGAGCATCAAAAGCGCTGAAGCTATGGCCACCATGAAGCCTGCGCCAGACAATCGTCGGCAACCACTTGTTCAACTTCTGCAGGCACACCCATGAAAACAATCATCCCGGTCAAGCGGGTTGTGGACTACAACGTGAAAGTTCGCGTGAAGTCCGACGGCTCTGGTGTCGACATCGCCAACGTCAAGATGTCCATGAACCCCTTC
>Ga0209107_10000188_pt1 | contig 36928 bp, 25 predicted proteins | sample LakErihyJuly2011_2_FD_187460 | JGI IMG/M metagenome (GOLD analysis project Ga0209107, IMG submission 187460) | Freshwater microbial communities from dead zone in Lake Erie, Canada - CCB hypolimnion July 2011 (SPAdes) (version 2) | ecosystem: Environmental > Aquatic > Freshwater > Lentic >...
TATTCATCTAATAAGTCCACCATTTGACGCGCCATTCGGGTTTTTGCCTGACCACGTAGTCCTAAAAACAAAATATTATGTCGGCTTAACAAAGCCCGTTCTACATCTGGAATTACCGTGTCTTCGTAACCCAATATCCCTTCAAAAGCGTTTTCCTTTTTTTGAATACTAGCAATTAAATTATCACGCACTTCATCTTTAATAGACTTTGGTTTATAGCCCGACTTTTTTAAATCACCTAGTGTTACAATTTTTTTAATATCGATTTGCTTGCTCATAATTAATACAATGTTTTTCTTTTACCACTCTCAAAATCATTAAAAATAAAACTACCCAAATTGTCAAGTGACGCAAAATAGGCTTTACCATTATTCATCTCTGTAAACTCCTCTACAAATTTTTGCAAATATGGATCCGATGCAATCATAAATGTTGTAATCGGAATCTTTAATTTTTTACACTGTGCCGCTAAATTAATACAGCGGTTTACCACTTTGCGGTCCAGTCCAAAACTATTTTTATAATAACGGCCACCTATTTTTAAACAAGTAGGCTTGCCGTCTGTAATCATAAATATTTGCTTATTGGATGTTTTACGTTTGCGTAGTATATCCATCGCTAACTCAAGCCCAGCAACGGTATTGGTATGGTAGGGCCCTACTTGTAAATAGGGTAGGTCTTTAATTTCTACCTGCCATGCATCATTACCAAAAACAACAATATCGATAGTATCTTTCGGATATTTTTTAGTGATGAGTTCACAAAGCGCCATCGCTACTTTTTTTGCGGGCGTGATTCTATCTTCACCATATAAAATCATAGAGTGTGAAATATCAATCATGAGCACTGTAGAGGTTTGCGTTTTAAAATCCGCCTCTCTAATCACCAAATCATCTTCATGCATCGAAAAAGAATCGACCCCTCTATTGATTTGCGCATTTTTAATACTCTCTGTAAAATCTATTTGCTCCATTAAATCACCAAACTGAAAAGATCGGGTATCAGAATTGATATCTCCAGTTGGTCCTGCTTTGGTGGTGCTATGGTTTCCTTGCTTACCTTTTTTTAGTTTGCCAAAAATTTCTTCGAGACTTTTTTGACGAATGGTTTGTTCAGTTTTTGCAGTAATTGCAAATTTACCATCCTGCGGATTTTCTTTTAGATAACCATTTTGCTTTAGGTCTTCAATAAAATCACCCACACCATATTGATCATCGGTAAATTTATGGGTGCGGTCTAGTTGATTGAGCCAATCTAGTGCCTCTGTAGCATCTCCGCTCGTGTAGTTTAATAACTGCGTGAAAATGTCGAGCATTTGCTCGAATTTAGATTTTGAATTTTCCCCAGGTACAAAATTGATAAAGCGGTGTCCGATCATAGCTACCTAAAGTAACAAAATCTGGGCACTAAAGTTCGTTTTTGTGAATACCAAAGGCTTTATACATCCTGGAGCGGTCAAACATTTTTTCGTTGTTAGAGATAAAAATAGCAGCAACGCCGTTACCAATAAAATTAGTGATGGCCCTTGCTTCAGACATGAACCGGTCTACGCCCAGTAGTAATGCGAGACCTTCTATTGGAATTACTTTGGTAGCGGTTAATGTAGAAGCTAATATTATAAACCCGCTTCCGGTTACACCAGCAGCACCTTTTGATGTGACCATCAAAATACCAATGATAGTAATAATTTGTTCCATATTTAATTGAATATGGAAAACTTGGGCTAAAAATACAATGGCCATTGATAAGTATATAGAAGTGCCATCTAAATTAAATGAATAGCCGGCAGGCACCACAAGCCCTACCACAGATTTATGGCATCCCATATGCTCCAACTTTTCCATGAGTGATGGTAGTGCAGCTTCTGAAGAAGAGGTACCTAAAACAATCAGGAGTTCGTTTTTGATGTAGCCTAAAAATTTCCAAATACTAATTTTGTAATAATTTAAAACAGCACCTAATACTAAAAAAATAAAGAGGGCCATAGTGATATAAACACAGGCCATTAATTTACCCAGGGGCAATAAAGTAGCAACACCATATTTTCCAATGGTAAAAGCCATACCACCAAAAGCACCAATGGGCGCAAGTTTCATTACAAAATGAAGGCCTCTAAATACATACTTTGATAGCCAATATACTTTGGTTAAAATAACTTCTTTGTTCTTTAATCTACTAATAACGATACCTGTAATTATTGCAAAAAGTAATACTTGAATGGTAAGGTTGTCTTTAAAAAACTGGACCCATGAAATAGAAACTGGACCGCTGCTATACTTAGAAATATCGCCCTTAGCTACAATGCTTGTATTTACACCCGAACCGGGCTCTAGCAAATAGCCTACCCCAATTCCAATTAATAAAGCAAGCGTAGTAATGATTTCAAAATATAAGAGGGCCTTACCGCCTACTTTTCCCACTTTTTTTAAATCGCCCATACCACATATACCGGTGACCATGGTAAGTAGTATAATTGGATTGATAAATAGCTTGATGATATCAATAAAATATTTACCAAGAGGTTGCATCGCAACACCGGTGGCTGGAAAAAAATGACCAACAAATATACCGGCTGTAATAGCAAACAGTACCCAAAAGGTGAGATTGGTTGCAATTTTTTTTATCATGTTTACGCGCTTGAGGATTCTACTGAATCACACTGTTTACAATACTTACACAAGACTCGATTTCAGCATCTGTCAATTGCATGATTCTAAAAGTCTCTCCATCTTTGTCAAAATAATTATACACGGTAGCGTACTTTTTTGGTAAGGTGCCCGTGATCTTTTTTATAAAACTTAAGGCAATTAAAAATGTTCCTACCGCCGATGGATGCGATCCATCGGGATGGAACAAATTCATTGTAGGGATGGTTTTTCTAGCTAGATCAAAGCTTGATCCAACTTCTACATTCACTGCACTTTGAGCCTTCGCTAATTCGCCATACGCCTCATTAATTTTAGATTGTGTTTGTGGCGTTTTTTCCCTTGCCCATGTATTGTACAAGTATGGCTTTGCACCATTTGCACGAATATAGTTGCAAAAAAGATTTCCATAGAATAGCAAACTGTCTTTATGTTCTAAAGGCCACATGCTATTATCTTGAATGACAACAATATCAAATTTATTATTAGCTATAATTTTTTTTGTCTTTAAGCCTCTTTCACTGTTCCAGTGTTGTCCGAGTGTTGCGGCACCAATGGTCGATTTTTTACAAATAATTTTTGTGTCTAAACTATCTGTTATTAAACCAATCATTTGTGCCAAATTATTGTAGTAGATATAACTATTGCCTACTAGCAATACACGGACCGTATCTTTTTTTTCTTGCGCAAAAGTTTGGCTCGAAATAAAAATACAAATCAATAAAATAGCCTTCCAACATGCTTTACTACACTTCATTCTTTGCTTACATTTTACAGGTCTAGAAACCTGGATTTTGAACCATATTTGGGTTATTTTGAACCTGTGTTACCGGAATTGGTAATATGGTTCTAACAAAGAAATTTGACGTGGTTACAGAATACTGAATTAATCTAGAGGTTGCATTACCACCAGAACTAATTTTTACAAAATTCGTTTGTGTTCTATTTAAATCAAATAAACGCTGACCTTCAAAAGCAAACTCTTTTCTTCTTTCTACGATAATACTATCTAAATATGCATTAGCAGAAATAGTTCCAGTAGGAAGCGTACCTGATAATTGCGCATTAAATGGTCTTGTTGCAGAAGCAGTATCTCTAGATTTTCTGATAAGGTTAATGTCAGTCAAAGAAGTTGTAAGTAAGCTAGGGGTACTATTTGCAACAGCTAGTCTAGCATTTGCCTCACCTCTAATTAAATACATTTCTGCAAACCTCAACACCTTAATGTTTTCCATATAGGTAGAAATATTGATGTACTTAGTTGGAATTGGTACATTCGTTTCACCACCTAATGAATTTCTATTGCCGAGTGCAACAAATCCTCTTCTAACATCGGTAGCAGAATAAGCCTCATACAAACCACTAAAAGTAGAGAGGGTTGTACCCGTGCTTCTACTATTCATAGAATTTCTTGTACCAAGCATTTCCCCATATCCTTGTTGACTACATAAATAGGCATAAGAATCTACACCTGGATTATCGTTGGTATTATTTGCTATTTCAAATATAGACTCTGCACTATTTTGTGTTCTAAAATCTTGTAGCATGTTTCCAAATGTATAGAGCGCATAACGTCCAGATGCAATTACCTGATTGGCTGCATCTGCTGCACTTGCCCAATCAGACTTGTAAACAGACACCCTAGCTTTTAATGCTAGTGTTGAAAAACGGTTCATACGAATTTTAAACAAGGTATTATTTACAACACCGTTACTAATAACATTTCCTGTTTGAGGTAAAAGTGCAATAGCAGCTGTTATATCTTTATCAATTTGAGCATATACTTCAGCAGCAGTATTTCTTGCAGGATATACAACTTCTGTAATGTTTACAATTGGCTTAATCACAAGCGGTACACCTAAGTGTGATCCATCGGCCGTAAACTTTAATGGACGCGCAAAAAACTTCATTAAATCAAAATAAACTAATGCTCTAACAGCATAGGCTTCACCCACCAGTTGTGCCGCTTCTTCTTGCTCTAATGATGTTGCAATTTTTTTAATATTGGCTTCGTTTGCTATGATAGCATTGGTATTGGTTACTATTTGGTACATCTGGCTCCACATTCTACTAACGTTAGCGTCAGTTGCAGTATGTGTTACCGTATTCATACCGGTGTATCTGTTACCTGATCTTACACTTCGAGTTGCGTTATCAGAAAGTACTTCCGGAATAACCATGGCATCTCTACCATAATAACTATAAGATTGCATCAGAGAGTAAAGACCATTAACAGCGGCTCTAGAAGTTGCCATACTATTAAATACGTCTTCTGTAAGCACACTTTGTTGTGGTTTTACATCTAAAAAATCTTTGCTACAAGAAGTAATAAGTAGCAAACTGGTAATCACTGTTATTGAATATATTTTTTTCATAAAAGAAACTTTATGCAATTAAAAATTGATGTCTAGGCCAAATAAAAATGTATTGAAAACCGGTGGACGTTGTGCCATGGTACCATCAATACTAACTTCTGGGTCAGTATTAAACCTCTTGTCCTTTACATAGGTAAATAAGTTTTGTCCGCGGAGGTATACCCTTACATTACTAAACTTAAATTTGTTTAGTAATTCGGTTGGTAAGTTATAAGAGAGCGTTACATCTCTAAGTCTAATATAACTTCCGTCGTATAAAAATCTGCTACTTTCAAAACTACCTGATGAAGATTGTGTGCCTAAAAATACAGGCTTTGGTACATCTGTTATTTGACCCGGTGTTGTCCAGCGTCTTTCATACTCGTATCTGCTCAAGCCATTGCTTTGATCAGAAAATCCAAGGTTAGCATCTGTCTTTTGTAAATAACCATAATCATCATAAATGGTATTACCCCAAAAAGTATATAGCTGAAAACTAAACTTGAAATTTTTGTAAGAAAATGTGTTGGTCAAACCACCATAAAACTTAGGCAAAGCGCTTCCATATTGTAAACGCGGAAGTGCCGTTGTAAACGAATTGGTGGTTGAATCTTTGGTGCCATTTCTATACCATAAAGCCTCGCCGTTAGCAGGATTCACGCCTGCGTAGCCTCTTTGATAATGGGTATAAAAATCGTTACCAACATTTCTTAAATAGTTTGCATTTCCAGCATATGCTGGATCAATTTCTGTAATTGTATTTTGATTGGTGGTAATGTTAAAATCTGTAACCCACTTAAAACCACCCTTAGATTTAGGCGCAATGTTTACAGATGAAAGGCTAAGTTCTATACCTGTATTTTTCATAGCACCACTGTTCACCGTAATACTTGTTACACCATTAACACTCGGTATAGATTGACTAATTAATAAATCACTTGTGGTTCTAGTATACCACTCAAAAGATCCTGATAGTCTACCTTTTAACATAGAAAAATCAAGACCAATATTTAATGGAATATTTTTTTCCCAAGTTAAATTGTCGTTGGCTAATTGATTTTGAGCTAGGCCAGATTGTAAATTGTAATCACTTCCTGCACCATACAAACCAAAAGATTCGAAATTATCGATACCCTGATTACCGGTGTAACCATAGCTTCCTCTTAATTTTAATTCACTCAACCAACTAACATTGTAAAACTTTTCGTTAGAAATATTCCAACCTGCACCTACCGACCAAAAAGTTGCTTTTCTGAAATTTTTTGCAAATCTTGAAGAAGCATCTTCTCTAAGCGATCCAGAAACAAAGTATAAATCTTTGAAAGAATAATTGGTGTTAAAAAACTTACTTACTAATCTGTTAGCAGTTCCGGTACCAGTAGTTAAAGTTGGACTAGAACCTCCCGCTGCAGTAATTGTTCCTGGTGCAATTCCGTTAACAGCAATTTCTATATCAACATCTGATCTGCTTTGGGCTTCATATCCTGCAAAAGCCTCTAATTTATGATCATCAGCAAGATCTACTTTATAGCGTAAGATATTTGTTGCTACCCAGTTGGTAATGTCTTGCGTATAATTTTGGATGGTACCACCGACTGCTACAATTGCATTACCTACTCTTGGATCATATTGTGTGCTGCTAAATGCGTGGTTAAAATCCATCGCATAAGAGCCTTCAAAAGTTAATCCCTTTGTTATTTTGTAGTTCGCTGATGCGTTTGCAGCAATATTATAGGTTTTAGCTTTCCTTTTTGTTGTTTCAATAACAGCTACCGGATTGTAACCATTATTATATCCAAGCTCATATGTTTTACCATCACTTTTATAGATTGGTAACCAAGGCGCTAAACGATACATCGCTCTAACAGGGTTAGCAAAAAATGATCCACCTAAAAAATTACTTGTTTGTTGAAAGCTTCCACTAAAACCACCTTTAAATGAAAGTTTTTTGGTTAGCTCCGAAGAAATATTAATACGGTAGGTTGCCTTATCATAATTAAGACCTTTTGTTGGGGCGTCTGAATTATAATAACTACCAGACACAAAATAAGTAGATTTATCATTTCCACCACTTGCGTTCAAATTGTATTGAGAATATTGACCCTGTCTTAACACAGCATCAAACCAATCGGTGTTGGTAGATCGGCTAATACCATTTGCAGTTAATAAAGAGTCATAAGAACCAGCTCTATTTCCTGCATTCACCCAGCCTTCTCTATAATATTGTAAGTACTGATCTGTATTCAACGTTTTTTGCTCGTCACGAATGGTATTGTTATTCGTACCATTTTGATACGTGAAATGGAATTTAGATTTTCCAGACTTACCCTTTTTTGTAGTAATTAAAACCACACCATTAGCAGCTCTAGAGCCGTATAATGAAGTAGCCGCGGCATCTTTTAAAATAGACATTGTTTCAACATCATTTGGATTTAATCCAGCGATGGTATTACTATTCATTCCAGAAATATCTCCACTCACTACCGGTATACCATCTATAACATAAAGCGGCGCAGAGCCAGCATTAATGGATCCAATACCACGTACTCTAATATTTGGAACGCCTCCAGGTTGACCACTTGCGTTGGTAGACTGAACCCCTGCAACATTACCTTGAATACTTTCTTGAACAGATGCATTTGGTGCACTTTCAATAACAGAATTTTTAACTGTTGTAGCAGCACCCGTAAATGAACTACGTTTTTGATTGGTGTATGCAAGTACTAATACATCTGAAAGATTGTTTTCAGCATCTTGCATTCTTACAAGCGTCATTTTGGGATCAAAAACCGATACGTTTTGTGCAATTAGGTCTACTCGGGAAAATTGGAGTATGGTTCCTTTGTTTACTTTGATCGTAAAAGAACCGTCTTCTCCCGAAATGGTTCCGGTTTTAGACTTTAGCACTTTTACCGATACATTGGATAGTGGCTGGTTGTCTTTGATTGAAATGACCTTACCTGTTACAGTCACCAAATCATTTCCAGCAGTAGTGCTGGCATTTTGTGCAATGACTTGATTAGACAGCAATTGAAGTGCCAGTCCAATAATTGCCACAATTACATGGATGTTTTTTTTCATATAGCGTAGTTAAATCGTTGAAAATAGCTTGGTTGAGCTATTTGTTGTAACAAATGTATTAAATAATTGCAATTTGACAGGTTTATCTAGTTAACCTGTAAATAGTAAGCGCCGCTCTTTTGATTAAGTGCGGAAACTCTTTTAGATTAATGGTTTCACCAGGAGCATGCGCACCTTTTCCAGAAGCACCCATGCCATCTACTGCATCAACAAACTGTGCAATATAAGATACGTCTCCAGCACCTCTAGATCCAGGATCGCCCTCAATAGCAGGACCCAGACCCAAATCATTTGTAACACCACTAATAATTTCTAATAATTTTCTATTTCCTGGTGTTGGCTCCATGCTTGGAATACCATCACTAAATGTAATTGTAGCTTTTGTTCCTGCTAAATTATTTTGAACAATAGAAGTCATGGTTTTGCGTGCTTCCATTTTTTGTGCTTCTGTTAAAAAACGTAAGTCACCAGTAACAAGCGCTTCGGGCGAAATGATATTTGTTTTTCCTAACGCAGAAGCTTTTGCTGCAGACTTTTGATAATCGACTTCTGAACCACCCACAAATAATCCAGGATTGAATGTTAAATATTTTTCTGAACTGAGTGTTTCTCTAAACGCATTCACAATTCGAGCAGCTTCATAAATGGCGCCATAGCCCCCGCTTTCTGTGAATACACTAGCGCTATGTCCTGTTTTTCCAGAAACTTTAAGAGACCAAGAACTAGAACCTCTTCTCGCAGTTGCAATCGTATTTAATCCGTGCGCACTTTCAAAACCAAGGGCAACATCTGTTTTTTGAGCTGCCTCCATAAAATGACCCCTACTAACTTGTCTAGGCCTTCCAGAAGACTCTTCATCACCCGTTAAATAAGCAATAATATCTGCGTTGTTTAATAAGCCTTGTTGTTGCAAAGCTTGTAAAGCAATAACCATAATTACATCACCCCCTTTCATATCATAAACGCCCTGACCGGTTGCAACCGAATCGTTAAGCATCGAAAATGGACTTGATGGCATATCGGGTTCAAAAACGGTATCTAAATGACCTATTAAAAAAAGCTTTTTAGCAGTAGGTGATTTTTGTTTTTTATCAAATCCAATTGTAGCTACTAAATGTCCAGCTCTTTTTAGTGAATCAGGCATCGAAATCCACTCCGTTTTAAATTTTGCTTTCTCAAATTCTCTTGTAAAAATGGCACCCACTTTTTTTACACCTTCAATATTTAATGTACCACTATTGATGTCTACCGTCTCTTTTAAAAGAGCAATAGCCCTTGGCATATTTTGGTCTATATAGGCTAGAATGGCCTTTTCTTCGTTGCTTAGTGCTAAAGCTGTGGGCTGTTGCGCAAAAACTTGCAAATTAAGGAGGATACCAAACGTAAATAATAGCCTTTTCATCAATCAATTTTTTATTTGATCATAAATATAGTATTAAATTAAATGGGTTAATAACCTATCGGTACATCTGGCTTCTGCTGTTTTTGAACCTATTTAACGCTGTATTGTTATATTACTAAACAGCAACATGAAAGCTTTATATATTGCACTAGGACTTGGCGCTATTTATTTTATTTTTCAGTCATTTGTTGCTGGCAACGCCGTTAAAACGGAAAAGCAAAAATATAGAACCGTATTAAAGGATGATGCGCTTGAAATAAGATACTACCCGTCAGCAACCATGGCAACCATTTATTCAAGTGCCACAAACTACAAGTCAGTTGCAAGCAGTGGTTTTGGAAAATTGGCGCGCTTTATATTTGGCGGCAACAAAGAAAACGAGAGCATTGCAATGACGGCTCCAGTAAGAATGAATATGTCAGAAAAAGGCGCTGAAATGAGTTTTGTAATGCCAACAAAATACAATGAAAGTAACTTACCTAGACCCAATGACGAGAGCATTCGCATACACCAATCAGCTCCACAATACGTTGCTGTTATTGCATTTGGGGGCTATGCAAACGACGAAAAAATAACGACGTATAAAAACAAAATCTTACAAATACTAGCAGAGCGTAAAATTACCGTTATAGGTGATTATACATTTTTGGGATACAACGCTCCTTACCAAATGATAGCAAGAACCAATGAAATTGCCATTCCCATTGAATGGAAAGAATAATTTTTTGTATCAAAATGATGCCATAAAAGAATATTTTGTAATTAAATGTTCTTAGTTTTATAGTAGTTGAAATAAAAAAATCAACCAATTATAACATGAAAGATCCTCGTTATCCTATTGGAAATTTTGAATTCAAGCCTTTTAGCCAAGACATCAAAAATGGTTGGTTAGCGGAAATGAAAGCTGCCCCTACAAATTTAGATGTAGCGCTACATAATTTAAATAAAGAGCAGCTAGATACCCCTTATCGAGATGGCGGCTGGACCGTTCGACAAGTGGTGCATCATTTAGCAGATAGTCATATGAATGCTTTTATAGTATTTAAATTAGCATTAACCGAAGACCTTCCAACCATTAAAGACTACAGTGAAAACGATTGGTCATTTACAACCGATGTATTGCATACCCCTATTCAAGTTTCAGTTACACTATTAAGTGCCCTACACCAAAGATGGGTAGACTTACTCCATAGTTTTACTGATGAGCAGTGGCAAAGAAAGTTTTTTCATCCCACCCATAACGTAGAAATAAGTTTATGGGATTTCTTTGCGGTATGTACATGGCATGGCAAACATCATGTAGCCCATATCAATACGCTTAGAGCATTGAATGGTTGGTAATGTATTGGTTATTTTAACAGTTTGTTTTACAATACTTTGTAATGCGGAAGTTAGTTTTGCAGCAATCTTAAATCTGTTGTACTATTCAACCAATTAGAGATTCTATTGTTTAACAATCGTATATGGCGAAAAAAATAGGCTTTTTCAACTTGATTTTGGGGCTTTTTGCAATGATTTCTTCATTAAATGCTCAATCAACGGCTATACTAAGCGGAAGTATTAAAGATAAACAAACCGGCGAGTCCTTAATTAAAGCCGTGGTACGTATCCAGGAACTACCCAATGCGGGTATTATTTCCAATGAATACGGGTTTTATTCTCTTACGCTACCGAGCGGAAATTACTCCGTTGTGATTTCACAAGTAGGTTACGAAACGCTGGTTCAAAAAATAAAACTAGACAGCAGCCAATCCATTAATTTTTATTTGCAAACTAAAAATGTTTTAAAAGAAGTAGTGGTAGAATCGTCTCGAAAAAACGATAATTTAACCAAGGCTCAAATGGGTACCGAAACTATTAATATGTCTTCGATCAGTAAAGTGCCTGTGATTTTTGGTGAAAAAGATCTTTTAAAAACAATACAATTATTACCTGGCGTAAAATCTGCGGGCGAGGGAAACAGTGGCTTTTTTGTACGTGGTGGTGGAGCAGATCAAAATTTAATTTTACTAGATGAAGCGCCTGTTTATAATGCTACGCATTTACTTGGCTTTTTTAGCACATTTAATAGTGACGCCATTAAGGATGCCACTATTATAAAAGGCAATAGCCCCAGTCAATACGGCGGAAGGCTTTCATCGGTGCTAGATGTTAAAATGAAAGAAGGAAATAACCAAGATTATACCGTTAATGGTGGCATTGGTTTAATTAGTAGTAAAGTAAGTGTTGAAGGCCCGCTTCAAAAAAATAAATCTTCATTTATACTTTCTGGAAGAAGAACCTATGCCGATGTATTTTTAAAAGCGACCGAAAAATTTAAAGACAACATTTTATATTTCTACGATTTAAATGCAAAAGCAAATTATCAAATCAACGCAAAAAACAAAGTATATATTTCAGGTTATTTTGGAAGAGACGAATTAGGACTCGGTCAAGACTTTGGGATAGACTGGGGTAATAAAACAGGAACGATTAGATGGAATAAAATTATTAGCAATAAATTATTTTTAAACACCTCGTTCATTTACAGCGATTACAATTATAATGTCAAGCTTAAAAATGGTGAAACTAATTTTAATATTAACTCAGAAATTAAAGACGTTAATCTAAAACAAGATTACACGTTTTATACCAACAACCAAAACACGCTCCGCTTTGGTTTTAATACCATCTTACATAATATTAGACCTAGTACATTTAGCGGTACCGTTATTAATAGTGTTGCTAAAACGGGAAGAAATGGACTCGAAAATGCGGTTTACCTCACCAATAATTATAGGACCACAAGTCAACTAACCATCGATTATGGCCTGCGCCTATCTATGTATACCTTAATGGGTGGCGATGTCTATAATATTTATCAAAATGGAGTAGTGAGTTCGTCTATAAAACTCAACCCTTCTAGTTTTGGAAAAACATATATAAATCCTGAGCCCCGCATTACCACCAACTACCGCATTAATGATGAAACAAGTATTAAAGCGGGCTATGCGAGAAACGTACAACACCTTCATTTATTAAGTAACTCAGTAGCTTCTAGTCCTTCTGATCAGTGGATTGGAAACTCCTATAATATCAAACCAGAAATTGCAGACCAGCTAAGTGTGGGCTATGTAACAAAACTATTTAAAAATAATTTTGAATTAACAGCAGAGGCCTACTATAAACACTTACAAAATCAAATAGACTATAAAGATGGTGCCGAAATAAATACGGTTTCTGATGTGGAAAGTGTTTTGTTATATGGTATAGGCAGGGCGTATGGTTTAGAGTTGTTGTTAAAGAAAAAAGAGGGGCGTTTAACCGGATGGATTGGGTACACGCTTTCTAAAACAGAAAGAAGAATTGATGGTATCAATGAGGGCAAATGGTACAATGCTAGACAGGATAGAACGCATGATATATCAGTGGTAGGAATTTATGATTTAAATGAGCGCTGGTCTATTTCTGGTGTGTTTGTCTACAATACCGGAGATGCTGTAACATATCCTACTGGAAAGTACAATGTACAAGGGCAGACACTCTATCAGTATGCTGCAAGAAATGAAAACCGCATGCCAGCATACCACCGCTTAGATTTTAGCGCTACCTATGAAAAAAACAAAACCAAAAGAAGGCACGGTTCTTGGAATTTTAGTTTGTACAATGTGTATGGTAGAGAAAACGCTTTTCGTATTAGCTTCAAAGATGATCCCAACGACCCTACGAGAACACAAATTATTAGAACCGCGCTTTTTAAATGGGTGCCAAGTGTAACCTATCAATTTAAATTTTAGGTATGAAAAAAATATTCTTTATTATATCGTTTTGTGCCATCCTACTTATTGGTTGCGACAAAGAAATTAGCTTGGTACTAGATGGTAATCAACCTGTGCTCGTTATTGATGGTAGCATTACAGATCAAGCCGGTCCTTATTTTGTGCAGCTTTCAACTTCTACACCCGTTGGCAATCCAACCCGTATAGTTGGGGTGAATAATGCGCGCGTTATCATTACAGATCAACTTGGCGTTAAAGACAGCTTGGTATTAGTAAGCAATGGTCTTTACCGAACACAAAAAATAAAAGGAACAGAAGGTGGCGTCTATAACCTAGAAGTGGTGGTAGATCAAAAAAAGTATACCGCTTCTGCTAGCATGCCACAAAAAGTTAATTTTGATAGTCTTCGCGTAAATACCTTTCCATTTAATGGCGAAATTAGATATAGTGTCATTCCGGTATACGCCGATCCAATTGCACTTGGCAACAGCTACCGCTTTATTCAAAAAATTAACGATACACTAGATCCTACTTTTCATGTATTCAATGACAACCTCAATAATGGTAAAGTAAATCAACGACCATTACGTAGTGGTGACGATAATTTAAAAATCAAACCCAAAGACCAGGTTTTTGTAGAAATGCAATGCATTTCAAATACTAGCTATACCTATTATTATAGTTTAAACCTTCAAAGTGGTGCAGGACCGGGCGGCGGCACAGCGCCTTCTAATCCACCGTCTAATATAGAAGGGGGTGCACTTGGGATTTTTTCGGCACATACGGTGCAGCGCAAAACGATTCGAATAAATTAGGGGGTAAACATTCTTTCGCCTCTCCAAACAAAAAAACCCAAGCAAAGCCTGGGTTTTAATTTCGATCTGGTGGTGTGGGCCGGGATCGAACCGGCGACACAAGGATTTTCAGTCCTTTGCTCTACCGACTGAGCTACCGCACCATACCCTTTCGGGGCAGCAAAAATAGGGGGATTTCACATATAATCCACAGTTCAATCCATATTTTTTAAAATTCGCAATTCTTTGGAGTTCTAGCAAAAGCAATCACATCTCTGATGTTGCCCATGCCCGTAACAAACTGCACCATTCTTTCAAATCCTAGACCAAATCCCGCATGCGGGACAGTACCAAAACGGCGGGTGTCTAAATACCAACTCATTTCTTCTGTAGGAATATGCATCTCTTCCATACGCGCTACTAATTTGTCGAGGCGCTCTTCTCTTTGAGAACCACCTACAATTTCTCCAATACCTGGTGCTAAAATATCCATAGCGGCAACCGTTTGTTTGCCTGGCTCACAACCATCATTTAAACGCATATAAAACGCCTTAATAGCAGCTGGGTAACCCGTCACAATCACTGGTTTTTTAAAATGCTTTTCTACCAGGTAGCGCTCGTGTTCACTTTGCATATCAATACCCCAGCTTACGTCGTATTTAAATTTCTTTTTCTTGTAAGCAGGAGAGTCTAATAAAATAGCAATGGCTTCGGTGTATGTGATGCGCTCAAATTTACTATCAGTAACAAATTTTAGTTTTTCTATTAAACCAAATTCTTGTCTTTCGTTAGTAGGTTTTTGCTTTTCTTCTTCTGCTAAACGTTGGTCTAAAAACGCCAAATCATCGGCGCAATTTTCCATCGCATATTTGATGAGGTATTGAATAAATTCTTCCGCTAAATTTTGATTGTCTTCAATATCACTAAATGCCATTTCTGGTTCAATCATCCAAAATTCTGCAAGGTGTCTAGTGGTGTTTGAATTTTCTGCTCTAAAGGTTGGACCAAAGGTATAAATCTCTGAAAACGCCATGGCGCCTAGTTCTCCTTCGAGTTGACCACTCACAGTTAGGTTGGTACTTTTACCAAAAAAGTCTTGCGAAAAATCAATATCGCCGCTTTCGGTTTTTGGTGCAGATCCATCTACAGGTAATGTAGTTACTCTAAACATTTCACCGGCACCCTCTGCATCACTTGAGGTAATAATTGGTGTGTGCAAATACACAAAACCTTTTTCATTAAAAAATTGATGCACTGCAAATGCGAGGGCGTGTCTTATTCTAAAAACAGCACTAAATGTATTTGTTCTAAAACGTAAGTGTGCAATCTCTCTTAAAAATTCGAGGCTATGTTTTTTTGGTTGTAGTGGATATTGCTCCGCGTCACTATCACCTAGTATTTCTACGCTAGTGGCTTTTATTTCTACAGACTGTCCTTTACCTAAAGATTCAATCAGCGTGCCCTCTACTTTTAAAGAAGCGCCTGTTGTAATCCGCTTTAATGTAGCGTCGTCTAGTAAGCCTAATTCGGCAACTACCTGAATATTATGATTGGTACTACCATCATTTAGGGCTATAAACTGATTGTTACGAAAGCTACGTACCCAACCCATGGCGGTTACGGTTTGTCCGGTAAGGCTGCCAGTTAATAGCGCCTTAATTTTTGTTCTTTTATTAAACATAATGACTGCAAAGATAATTTGTTTGTAGAACAAGCAAACATTCTATCCCAAAGTTTGTTATTTTACCATACGAAATGATTATACCATGGAAAGAAAAGAATTTATCGAAAAAGTAGGCATGAGCGGCGCAGCAATTTTGGTAATGGGCTGTTTTGGCGCTTGTTCAAAATCTAATGATACAGGAAGTGGTAGTGGCACTAATCCCAATCCTAACCCTAGTAAGCCTGTCGATTTTACCATCAACATTTCTAATTCTCCATTTAATGTCCTCCAAAATAATGGCGGCTTTTATGTAGATACCGCCAATAACGTGATTATTGCAAAAACCACATCGGGTATGCTCATTGCAGTAAGCTCTTTGTGTACGCACCAATCTGTAACACTAGAATTTCAAGGTAACAACAACCGTTTTTATTGCCCGGGTCATGGATCAAATTTTAATACTGCAGGAACCGTTCTAAACGGACCGGCAGCAACAGCCCTTAAAGCTTACAAAACGTCCTTATCAGGTTCATTATTAAGGATTTACGAATAGTTCTATTCTGCTAAAAAATGATTTTTACGCCAATTACTTATTGGTGTTTGTGATTTTTGTATTAATATTGCAATGGAAACAAACCTACATGAGCCTTCAGTTGCTCTAGTTCGGGCTATCTTCTTTCCATCATTTTAAAATCACCCTTTCTTTAGTTATTCTAAAACTCGACTTACAGAGTATTCCTATTTCACTTTCAAATTATTTATGTACGACATTTTACAATTAAACGATCTTTTGTTACCAGTGTTACAAGACATCGCACAAGGTTTAAAAATTACAGGTTTTAAAAAATTAGATAAGCAAGCGCTCATCTATAAAATATTAGATAGTCAAGCTGTTAGCGAAGCGTCTGCAAAAGACGATGGCAAAAAAAAGCCAGCATTAAAAGGTCGTAAGCCTATTACTGTAAAAACAAGTAATGGCACCGAAGAGGCAGAAGTGATGAGTGAAGAACCAGCGGCGGCACCTGCACAAAAAGCAAGACCTATTAAAAAAGCAAGTCCGAGACCAGAGCGTCCAGAAAAAACTGAAGCACCTGCTGCAGTAGCACAACCGGAAAGTTCTGAAAATACAGAAGCTACTCAGGCACCTGAAAACCTTGAAGCAGCGCAGGCTCCAGAAAATAGTGCACCACAACAACACCCACCAAGACCACAGAAAAAAGAACCTGTATTTAATATTGAGTTTGAAGGAATGATAGAAGGCGAAGGCGTATTAGAAATGATGCCTGATGGTTATGGATTTTTACGTTCTTCCGATTATAATTATTTATCATCACCAGATGATGTATATGTTTCTCCTTCACAAATAAAATTATTTGGTTTAAAAACTGGAGATACCGTACAAGGTGCAGTAAGACCTCCTAAAGAAGGTGAAAAATATTTTGCGCTTATAAAAGTTGATTTTATCAATGGCAAAAGACCCGACGAAGTGCGTGACCGTGTGCCATTTGATTATTTAACACCGTTATTTCCAAACGAAAAATTAAACCTCTTTACATCTCCAACAAATTATAGTACGCGTATTATTGATTTGTTTACCCCAATAGGTAAAGGTCAGCGTGGACTAATTGTTGCGCAACCAAAAGTGGGTAAAACCATGCTACTCAAAGAAGTGGCAAACGCAATAGCAGCAAACCATCCAGAGATTTATTTGATGGTGGTTTTAATTGATGAAAGACCGGAAGAAGTAACAGATATGGAACGCAGCGTAAGAGCAGAAGTTATTGCTTCTACTTTTGATGAGCCCGCCGAAAAACACGTTAAGGTTTCAAGTATTGCACTACAAAAAGCAAAGCGCCTTGTAGAGTGCGGTCATGACGTTGTTATTTTATTAGATTCAATTACACGTTTAGCTCGTGCACACAATACCGTTGCGCCAAGTAGTGGTAAAGTATTAAGTGGCGGTGTGGAAGCGAATGCACTTTTAAAACCAAAACAATTTTTTGGTGCAGCGCGTAAAATTGAGCACGGTGGTTCTTTAACAATTTTAGCAACTGCATTAATTGAAACCGGTTCTAAAATGGACGAGGTAATCTTTGAAGAATTTAAAGGTACCGGTAACATGGAATTACAACTTGATCGTAAGCTTGCCAACAAGCGTATTTTCCCTGCTATTGATTTAGTGGGTTCTAGCACACGTAGAGACGATTTATTGCTTGATAAAGAAGTACTAGGTCGTATGAATATTTTACGTTTGTTTATCAACGATATGAATACCGATGAGGCAATGAACGAATTATTAAAACGCATGCGAGGCACAAAAGACAACGAAGAGTTTTTAGCGAGCATGAACAGATAATACAATTGTTATGGCAGAACCCATTATCAATAAAGTAGAAGAGAGTGGTTTAATTTCATTAGACCTAGAAAAATATTATCCGGCTGGCCCAATCATGATTTTTGACGTGAAGGACCATTTGTTTATGGGTCTCATTTTAAAAGAAAAAGATTTTAGAGCAGCACTCACCGCCACCGATTGGACGCAGTATCAAAACGCCGCGGTGGCCATCACTTGTTCTGCCGACGCTATTATTCCCATGTGGGCTTATATGCTTATTGCATCTGCATTAGAGCCGTTTGCAAGCACTGTATTTTTTGGTACCGAAGAACAATTAAAAGAAAAACTACTCTTACAAAATATTGAAGCCATTAACGCAACCGACTACACGGACAAAAGAGTAGTCGTGAAGGGTTGTGGTGATATTCAAATTCCAGCTGCTGCGTATGTTAGCATCACCAACAAATTAAGACCCGTTACTAAGTCTATTATGTTTGGTGAACCCTGTAGCACGGTTCCAATTTACAAGAAAAAATAATTTATTGTTGGCGCGTGGTAGCGTCCACAAAACGCTCGTCGTAATCTGCGCGAATCGTATTAAATAGTCGGTCCCACACCAGTGTGTACAGGCCATAATTTCCCGTAAAATATTGATGGTGTTGGTTGTGGTTGGTAGAGGTATTAATCCATCTACCAATTTTGGTTGTATGAAAACCAGCCGGATATAATTCGTAGCCAAGGTGCCCGTATACATTGTAACAGATAGAAAATAAAAAGAAAATAGCTAACTGTGTAATATGAATGGGCATGATAAAATAAAACAGTACTACAATGCCATGTTCCATAACCGATTCTAACGGATGAAACGCATACGCCGCCCAAGGAGAAGGGTTGGTAGAGCGGTGGTGCACCAAATGAATATATTTAAAAAGTGTTTTGTGGTGCATGAAACGGTGTATCCAATAAAAATAAAAATCATGCAGAATAAACATCATAGGAAAAGCTAAAAAGTAATATCCCCATCCGTAATCACTAATATTTTTATAGCGCGTGGTATGCTCTGCAATAGGAGAAGAGTTGAGCACCATAATTAATACACTAAAAATGAGCATGGTTATTAATGAATAGCCTGCTTCACGCAAATAGTCTGGAACTTTTGGAAAACGCTTCTGAATTTTTTTATAGGAAAGATTTTGTTTGAATAGGATATAGAAAATCAAAAACGCAACCGATGCGGCCAAAAAATAGCGAGATCCAATTTTAATAAACGCCTCTGGTACAATATCCCAGCGCAAAGAAAGAAGATACTCCATCCTACAAATTTTTAATGTGCTTCTAACCAGTTATTTCCTCGGCCTACTTCTGCTTCTACCGGTACGCCGTTAGGCAAAGGTAAAGCGGTTGTCATACATTCTATTATTAAGTTTTCTAGTGCATCCGCCTCTTCGGGTACTGCGTCAAACACAAGTTCATCGTGCACCTGTAAAATCATTTTAGATTGCCAGTTTCCGGCACCCATTTGGTGGTGCACTTTTATCATGGCCAGCTTAATCATGTCGGCAGCAGTGCCCTGAATAGGTGAATTAATTGCGTTTCGCTCTGCAAAACCACGGACCGTAAAATTGCTGCTATTAATATCTTTTAACCAACGCTTACGTCCCATCAGGGTTTCTACATAGCCCTTTTCTTTGGCCAGGGCTACCTGCAAATCCATGTACTCCTGAATATTTGGAAACTCTTTTTTATAGTTGTCAATGATTTCTTTGGCCTCGGTTCTGGAAATACCCAAATTATCGGCGAGCCCAAATGCGCCTTGTCCGTAAATGATTCCAAAATTGACACTCTTGGCTTTATAACGCATTTCCTTTGTTACGTCAGCCACATCAACGCTATACACTTTAGCAGCCGTAGCAGTATGGATATCAATGCCTGCTTTAAAAGCAGCACACATATTTGGATCGGCACTAATAGCCGCCACAATGCGCAGTTCTATTTGAGAATAGTCGGCACTCATCAGAATACGACCGGGCTCACGAGGGATGAAGGCCTTTCGAATTTCTCTACCGCGCGCAGTTCTGATAGGAATGTTTTGAAGATTTGGATTGGTACTACTTAAACGACCCGTTACCGCCACCGCCTGCGCATAACTAGTGTGCACACGGCCCGTTTTAGGATTGATCATGAGCGGAAGCGCATCTACGTATGTAGATTTTAGTTTTGTAAGTTCTCTAAATCCTAAAATGTCGTCTACAATTTTATGTTGATTGGAGAGTTTTACAAGTACGTCTTCGCCGGTTGCGTACTGACCCGTTTTTGTTTTTTTAGCTTTGGGATCCAATTTTAATTTATCAAATAAAACTTCACCCAGTTGTTTTGGTGATGCGAGATTAAAACGAACGCCCGCTTGTGCATACACGTTTTCTTCAAACTGCTTAGCATCTACTTCTAAAAGTTTACTGTATTCGTTTAAAAAGTTATTGTCAATTTTTATGCCCTCAAATTCCATATCGGCGAGTACGCGTACAAGTGGATTTTCTACGCTTTCAAAAACACGCTCTACTTCTTTTTCTTTCAACAAAGGAACAAAAACATGTTTGAGTTGAAGTGTAATGTCCGCATCTTCGGCTGCATACTGGGTAAGTTGCTCGAGCGCTACATCGCGCATCGTGCCTTGGTTTTTTCCTTTCTTACCAATGAGCGCTTCTATGTGTACGGGCTCGTATCCTAAATATTGTGCACTCAGTAAATCCATACTGCGCCTGCCTTCTGGCTCAATAACATAATGCGCAAGCATGGTATCAAAGATCTGTGTGGTTGGAACAACACCATACCATTTTAATACCAGTAAATCGTATTTTATATTTTGTCCAATCAATACAAGTGCTGAATTAGAAAATACTTTTTCGAAATAAAAAAGTGTTTTTTTGATACCAGCTTCGTCTGGTGGGCAAGGAATATAATAACCATGCCCTGGTTTTTCAGAAAAACTAAAACCAACCAGTTCTACATTGTTGGCATCAGTACCCGTGGTTTCTGTGTCAAAACAAATTTCTTTTGCGGTTGCTAATTTTTCTGCTAATGCTACAAGTGCTGCTTCGTCTTCTACACAAATATATTCGTGTGCGGTATTGGTAATATTTTTATCGGCAATCATTCCACGCTGTTCTGCTTCTTGTCCTGCATTACCCACTGCTTCTGCGGCTTCCATAGAACCCGCGCTAGACGCGGCGTTTGATGCGCTGGTTTTTTTACTAACGGGCGCTACCACTTCGTTTCCAAACAAATCTGTTTGAACGCCTTCTGGTGCTGGCATGTAGGCGTTAAAATCATCACCTAAAATTCTTTTGCCAAGTGTTTTAAATTCTAGTTCAACAAAAATTTCGGCGAGCGCTTCTTTATTAATAGGAGAGAGGGCAAAATCTTCTTCATGAAAACTTACCGGAACATCGGTAATAATTTTTGCGAGCTTTTTACTCATGATGGCGTCGTCTACACCTTTTCTAATTTTTTCGCCCATCGCACCTTTAATATTGTGTGCATTGGCCAATACGTTTTCAAGTGTGTCGTATTCTTTTAGAAGTTTAGCGGCTGTTTTTTCTCCCACGCCCATAATGCCCGGAATATTATCAACGGCGTCACCCATCAGCCCTAGCATATCTACTACCTGCTCTACGCGGGCGATGTCCCACTTTTCACAAATTTTTTGCGCGTCTAAAATTTCTGCGGCATTCCCCATAAAAGGAGGCTTGTACATATATACCCCGGGATGAATCAGTAGTTGACCGTAATCTTTGTCGGGCGTAACCATGTATACTTCATAGCCCTTGTCTGCTGCCTGCCAAGCAAGGGTGCCAATAACGTCATCGGCTTCATAACCATCCAGTTCCATAACCGGAATATTAAACGCACGAATGATGCGCTGAATTTCGGGGATAGATTCAATTAAATCTTCGGGGGCTTCTTGTCTATTGGCTTTGTATTCGGTAAAATCGGTGTGGCGCTCTGTGGGTGCGTGCGTATCAAAACACACGGCAATATGCGTTGGCTTTTCTTTGTTGATTAAATCTATTAAAGTATTAGTAAAACCAAATTGGGCGTTGGTGTTTTTTCCTTTAGAAGTAATGCGCGGGTTTCTGATGAGTCCGTAATACGCTCTGTAAATAAGGGCGAGCGCATCCAACAAAAAAAGTTTTTTAGCCATGATGTAAAGTTACAAAAAACCCCGGCGAATTGCCGGGGTTTTGATAAGCTAATAAGTGGATTATTTAATCTCGTATTTATGTTTGTAACGCTCATACAACTGCTTGTGTTTACTTGTAATAGCAACCGCGCGGCCCTGAATAAACGCATCTGTAACAATACTAGATTTCATATCTAAAATATCGCCTTCGCTGATAACAATGTTAGCGTCTTTACCTACTTCGAGGGTGCCCGTTTTATCTGCTACACCTAAAATTTTAGCAGCGTTTAAGGTAATGGCCTGGAGGGCACCTTCTTTACCTAAACCATATGCAGCAGCGGTTCCAGCATTAAACATTAAGTTTCTACCACGGTTTTGAGGATCATCATCATTTAAACAAAACAACACGCCCGCTTTTTGTAAAACGCTTGCTGCTTTATAAGGCTGATCAACATCGTCATCATCGGTAGTAGGTAAACTATGTTCTTGTGTTAAGATTACAGCAATATTATTGGCCTTTAACAAATCAGCAATTTGCCAACTTTCGCTTGCACCAACGAGTACTACATCAAAACCAAATTCTTTTACAAAATCAATGGCTACAATCATTTGTTTTATTTGATCGCAATGCACAAATAATTTTTGTGTGCGGTTAAATAAACCTTTAGTTGCTTCTAGTTTCAAATTGATTTGTTTGTCAGCTCCTTTTTGGTGATACGCTTTCGCTTCTCTAAAAATAGCTTTTACACTTTCGATTTTATCTAGTGCTTCTTTGATTGGATCGCCCGCTGGAGCGCCACCAAAGCCACGTCCAAAACCACGTCCGCCACCTCTTGATAACAAGCTAGGCATATAAAAATGCATGCCCATGTCTGTTTTATAAGCAGCGTCTTCGTAATTCCATGCATCTAATTGTACCACAGATGATTGACCAGCAATGAGCTGACCACCTGGCACGGTGTGTGCAAGTAAAATACCATTAAGTCTTAGGGTATTTACAACAATCGACTCTGCTTTATACGCTGCAATGCTGCGTACGCTTGGGTTAAACTCACCAATCTCGTTGATATCGGTGCTTCCTCTAACGCCAGTGATTTCTTGTAAACCTAAATTAGAAGATGGTAAAATTAAGCCAGGATATACCTGCTTGCCTTTTGCATCAATGGTATTTTCTGCTTTTGGCGCAGCCGCTGCGTCACCAGCATACACAATTTTTCCATTATCAAATACAACGGTTCCGTTTTCTATTACCTGTCCATTGCCTACGTGCACAGTGGCACCCACAATGGCTGTTTTTTTACTTTGTTTTGCGGCTGGGTAAACATCATCTTGTGCAAATACTGCAGCAGTGAATGATACGAGCGCGCCAAGTGTAACTATTATTTTTTTCATGTCGCTACAGTTTATTTGTTTTCGTTTTGGTTTGCTTCTTCGTCAGCTTCTATTTCAAGCATACCTAATTTATGTGAGTGGTCGTTGCAAATATGTACTTCCTTAAAGCTTGGAGCCGCTGGTACGGTTGGTCTTCCCGCTCTTTTTTCGCCTGCCATTTTTGCAATTAAACGGCTGCGTTCTGCTTGCACTTGCTTGCGCATTTGTGCATCTTTTTCGCGGTCAAAATAAATAATACCATCCACCATTGTTTTTTCTGCTTTCGCATAAATACTAAGTGGGTTATCACTCCATACTACAAGGTCAGCATCTTTACCTGCTTTAATACTTCCTACTTTGCTATCAACGTGTAACATTTTTGCTGGGTTGATGGTCACCATTTTAAGCGCCTCTTCTTCTGTAAGACCACCATATTTTACGCTCTTTGCAGCTTCTTGATTTAATCGACGCGCCATTTCTGCATCATCAGAATTGATCGCAACATTTAAACCCACTTTGGTCATAATAGCAGCATTGTATGGGATGGCATCTGTAACCTCCACTTTGTATGCCCACCAATCAGAAAATGTTGATGCCGCTACACCGTGTGCTTTCATTTTATCGGCTACTTTATACCCTTCTAAAATGTGCGTGAACGTGTTTACTTTAAAACCATATTTTTCTGCAACACGCATGGTTGCCGTAATTTCACTTTGCACATAAGAGTGACAAGTAATGAAACGTTTTTTGTTCATGATTTCTACAAGCGCATCTAATTCTAGATCACGTCTAGTGGCTGGGTTTTTTGCAAGTGCTGCCTCGTATGCTTTTGCCCTTGCAAACGCATCGTTTAATACTTGTTCTACGCCCATTCTAGTGTCTGGGTAACGGTTGTTACCTTGTGAAGAAGAAGTACGTTTTACGTTTTCTCCTAATGCAAATTTGATGAATGGATCGGCGCCTTTAAATAATAAGCCCGCATCATCTGCACCCCATCTTAATTTAATTAACTGCGTTTGACCACCAATGGTATTTGCAGAGCCGTGTAAAATATGTGAGGTTGTAACACCACCACTTAATTGACGGTAAATATCGATGTCGTCTGGATTGATATTATCTTGAATACGTACTTCAGATGTTACGCTTTGTCCACCTTCGTTGGTTGAAGCAGATGCAATATGTGAGTGCTCATCAATAATACCCGCTGTTACGTGTTTGCCGGTACCATCAATAATTTTTGCATTTGCATCCGATAAGTTTTTGCCCACTTTAGCAATCTTACCGCTTTTAACAAGCACATCTGTTTGTTGTAAAATGCCTTCTTTTTCTGAAGTCCAAACAGTTGCATTTTTAATTAAATAAGCCTGTGCGTTGGTTGTTAAAGAATCTACGCCAAAGCCCATCATCGGAAAAGTAACTTTTCCCATTTTGCCAGCACCTGCATTAGCGCCGCCTCCATTACCGCCCGCGCCCATTCGGCCGCGGCCTCCTGCGTTTGAAGCAGTATCAGGCTTAGCAGCAGAAGCATACACAGCAGTCCAAGTAAAATTATTTCCGTCTGCGTCCTGCGCTGTTCCATTAAAAGTATTACCTGTGTTAAAACCAGTAAATCTAATATTGTTGCGAGAACGTTTTTCTGGAGCGAAAGAAAACTTAACTACTTTACCATCGTAACTAAATGTAGCAGCAACGGTATCTTTTGCAATTACGGTTGCGCTATTGTTACTTTTAATTTCTAAAGCAAATGTTTGTGGTGTTGCTCCGTTTAATGTAAGTGTATAATTTCCGTTAACGCTTGTCCATGCAGATTCGTTCACCGCATATTTTTCTCCGAGTACCCAGTTTTGTAATAAGGTTGTTTTTTCTGCAAAAACAGGACCTGTTGTAATTACAAAGTTGGCTAGTTTTCCGGCTTCAATGCTACCTACTTTATCATACACACCAAACCAAGTTGCTGGTGTTTTTGTAAGCGCGTCCATCGCTGCTTTTTCTGATAAACCATTTTCAATGGCTTTTCTTACGCTCGCTAAAAATGATTTAGCGTCTCTTAAATCAGAACTTGTTAAGCAAAAAGGAATGCCTGCTTTTTCAATGGCACCCGGGTTGGTTGCCGCTAGTTCCCAGTGCTTCATATCTTGTAACGAAACAAGTCTTGCATCAGCAGGATCTTCTACGTCCATTGCTACTGGGAAATTTAAGTGTACAATAAGTGGTGCTTTGGTAGCTGCCACTTCTTTAATTCTTTGGTATTCTTTACCGGTTGCTTTAATAATGTATTGTACTCCAAATTCATCACCAACGCGGTCTGCACGCATCACGCCCCAAACATCACCAGCACCTCTATCGGCAGGATCAAAAATTTGAGGAAGACCCGCGTTTGCATTAAATGATTGAAGGGTAATATTTACGCCATCACCTTGTAAACCTGTTGCAGCCGGGTTATTCTTATACCAAGCGGCGTCTAAATAAGTTTGACGAAGTAACGCGATAGAACCCATTAATGAACTTGGGTAAGTTTGCGAAGAAGTCCCTTTATTAAAAGAAAGTAGTGACGCTGCTTTTTCTTTAATAACTACAAAATTGTCTTTGTTATTTGCAAGCGCTACAACAGCTCCGGTTCCTCTAACAATACCATCTTTTTGGTGTGTTAGTACGGTACCAAACCCTGTTTCTCTAAATGACTTTGCTCTCGCATCATCCACCGAAAAAAGTTTATGACCTTCTACATCAGATTTTAATGATTGGTTCCAACCATACGCACCTTTTTGGTTGTTGGTTAATTGACTAGGTCCACCAAAACTAAATCCCGCTTGCGCGCGCTGTTGTTGAGGCATCCCATAATCGGTATAGGCATCAATAAAAGACGGATAAATAAATTTGTCTTTACAGTCTACCACAACAGCGTCTGCTGGAACGGCAACACCTTCACCTACTGCAACAATTTTTCCGTCTCTAATAACGAGCGTTGCATTTTTAATGGTGGTTTGCGCATCTTTTACAATGGTTGCATTTGTAAATGCGTAACAGCCGTCGCGCTTATCGCCAACGCCGTTTACTTGAAAAGTTTCTTGAGCCTGCACGAAATTTAATAGCAGTAACCCAACAAACATCAGGCAGATTTTTTTCATACTTGTTGTTTTATTTTGTTTTTCCTTGGTCTACAGATTTTATAAAATTAATAACGCCATCCATATATACTTTTTGATCATCCCACATAGCAAGGTGGCTTCCGTTGGGGCAATATAAATATTGACCATTGGGAAATTGTGTGCTCATCCATTTCATGTGTTCTGGGTCCATGGTGTCATATTTTGCACCTACTGTAAGTGTTGGTACTTTAATAGAAGCCAGGTCTTTTTTGCGGTCCCAATTTACAATACGTCCACTCACTGTAAATTCTGAATGTCCTTGCATCAACACATAAATTTCTTCATTTACGTGTTGGAGTGAGCGCATTACAGAATTTGGCCACTCTGGTAATCGGCAAAGGTGCTTGGTATAAAATTCACTAAATACTAAAGAAGTATACGTTGGGTCTTTATACATTCCTTTGGCTTCATAGTTTTGTAAAGAATCTACGAGTGATGGGCGCATTTCTTTGCGAAGCACTTTGTTATAATTTGCATAATCAGGAATACTAGCCATCATGTTTCCAATCACCATGCCTTTAATATGCTGCTGGTATTTTAATGCGTATTCCATGGCTAGCATACTACCCCATGAGTTTCCAATAATATAAAAATTGTCTTTGGTTAAATTAAGTGCCACACGCACCTGTTCCACTTCGTCTACAAAACGGTCGATGGTCCAAAGGCTGCTATCTTTTGGTTGATCACTATAAAAAGAACCTAACTGATCATACTCAATAATTTCATATCCCTGTGCTGGTAAAAAACTTTCGAAGCACTCCATGTATTCGTGTGTCATAGCAGGTCCGCCATGAAGTAACAATACTTTTACGCGTTCGCTATTACCAATGGATTTAGTCCAAACCTTAAAAGTTCCAACGGGTGTTGTAATCGGAATCATTTTGATGCCGGCTTGCTGTACTCCAGAATCTTTGGGTCCTAAAAACGATGCTAATGTTGGCGCATTGTTGTTGTTATCGCAAGCAGTAAACAGGAAAATTCCTGCTGCTGCAATAGTGGCTTGTAGTAGTTTTTTCAAGTAGGTGGTTTTGCTTATGAATGTACATAAAAATCCCATACCCTATTGACGCAATTATGTGAGTGGGCCTATCTGCCCATATAAACCATGAGTATTTGAATATCGCTTGGATTAACACCGCTAATTCTGCTGGCTTGGCCCAGGGTACTCGGTCTTATTTTTTTGAATTTTTGCATCGCCTCGTTAGAGAGTGCGGCCATACCATCGTAGTTAAAACTTTCTGGAATAATATGGTTTTCCATTTGCAACATACGCGTTGCAATTTCTTGTTCTTTTTCGATGTAGCGCTCGTATTTAATTTGAATTTCTGCTTGCTCTAAAACATGTGGATGAAACGCTTGTAGTGCTTCTTTTAAACGGGGCATAGCCGCTGAAAGGCCCACCAGATCTACGTTTGGACGGAGTAATATTTTTGAGGCTTTTTGTTTTTCTGTAATAGAAGCAGACGCTACGTCGTTGAAATACTGTTCAATTTCTGAAGGTTCAATACTATATGCGTTCAGTAAATTTTTTACTGCCTCTACGCTATTTTTTTTCGCTTCTACGGCGTCCATTCTGTCCTGCTTGGCAAGACCTAATTGATAGCTTAAAGGGGTTAATCGTAAATCCGCATTGTCTTGTCTTAAAAGCGTTCTAAACTCGGCACGAGAAGTAAACATACGGTAAGGCTCTTCCGTTCCTTTACCCACTAAATCGTCTATGAGTACACCAATATATGCTTCACTTCTTTTTAAAATTACCGGTTCTAATTCGCGCGCCTTTTGGTGCGCGTTTATTCCAGCCATAAGTCCTTGGCAGGCGGCTTCTTCGTAACCTGTGGTACCGTTTATTTGTCCGGCAAAAAACAGGTTTTCAATGAGCTTGGTTTCGAGTGAATATTTTAATTGTGTGGGCTGAAAATAATCGTATTCAATGGCGTAGCCGGGTCTAAAAAAACGACAGTTCTCAAAGCCAGGAACACTACGAAGAGCTTCGTACTGAACCTCTTCTGGTAATGAGGTAGAAAAGCCGTTTACGTATATTTCAACGGTATTCCAGCCCTCTGGCTCCACAAACAACTGGTGTCTATCTCTTTCCGCGAAGCGGTTAATTTTATCTTCGATACTTGGGCAATACCTTGGACCAACCCCTTCTATTCTACCCTGAAACATAGGGCTTCTATCAAACCCCTTTTTTAATAAGTCGTGGACTTTTTGGTTGGTATAGGTAATATGGCAACTGCGTTGATCTGCGGGCTTGATACGCGGTGTGTCTTTGTATGAAAAACCCACAACCTCCTCATCTCCAGCCTGTTCCTCCATTTTAGAATAATCTAAACTCCTTCCATCTACCCTTGGTGGGGTTCCAGTTTTTAGTCTGTCACTTTCCATACCCAGAGAAACCAACTGCTCAGTAATACCTGTAACAGCTTTTTCTGCGACTCTTCCACCACCAAATTGTTTTTCACCTATATGAATGATACCATTTAAAAAGGTTCCAGAGGTAACCACCACTGTTCTAGATCTGATCTCGTGACCTAGTCCTGTTATTACACCACCCGCTCTATTGTCTTTTATGATTAAACCCTGCACTGTATCTTGGTAAAAATCTACATTAGGCGTTTCTTCTAGCATCTCTCTCCACTTGGCCGCAAAAAGCATACGGTCATTTTGTGTACGTGGGCTCCACATGGCAGGACCCTTGCTTCTGTTAAGCATTCTAAATTGAATGGTACTTGCATCTGTAACCAGTCCGGTATATCCACCCATCGCATCTATCTCACGCACAATCTGACCCTTTGCAATACCACCAATAGCTGGGTTACAGCTCATTTGGGCAATGGTTTGCATATTCATGGTAACTAGTAGCACTTTACTACCTAGGTTTGCGGCGGCTGCGGCGGCTTCACAACCTGCGTGGCCGGCACCTACAACAATAACATCATAATCTGGAAACATGGGTGCAAAGATAATCCAATCAAAAAGAAAAAAGGTGCTAGTCGATTAGATTTGAGTGTTTCACGTGAAACATCTTTATGGGACTCGTGTAGTTAGCCTGTTCCACGTGGAACGGCATTCACCCACTGTTCCACGTGGAACCTACTTTTTTGTATAGCGCTTTAAGTAGGCGTCTTCTTTGGCGCGGATGGTAAGAATGTCCACCTTGCTCTTATCCTTATAGCCACATAAATGAAGAGCACCATGGAAAAGTACACGGAGCATTTCGTTTGTATAAGTAACACCATGGTTAGCAGCATTGTCCTTAACCCTATCGGTACTAATATAAACCTCTGCTACTACGGGGGTTCCCTTATCGTGTAGGCCAAACGTGATTATATCGGTGTAATAGTCGTGCTTTAAGAACTGCTGATTAATAGACAACAGGTACTCATCGGAGCAAAAAATATAGTTAATGGTAGCAAGTGGGGTCTTCTCCTTTTTAAAAAGGCTTTCGATAAAAGCTTTTAATTCGGTTTTACTTGTTAAGGTAAGCGCAGAGTCGGCCTTTTGGAAATTTACTTTTTGCATAGGCGCAAGTTAAGTTTAACTCCAAATTTCGTAACAATTTCTTTACTGCGGGCGGTACCTTTGCACAAAGCGCAACTAACACAAAAGTGTATGAAAAGATTATCGGAATTAGAAGCGGGAGAGGCTGGGATCATTCACTCATTTGAAAAAGATGAGCTTTATATTAAATTATTGGAAATGGGGTGTGTACCAGGCGAACCCGTAAGAGTCGTTCAGGTCGCACCACTGGGTGATCCTATTTCTATTGAAGTTTCTGGATATCATTTAAGCTTACGCCTGAGTGAGGCCGATAGCATTATAGTAGCGACAACAACAAATAATTCATAATACACTGATTATCAATTAATTAGATGAAAATAGGCTTGTATTTTGGTTCGTTTAATCCGGTTCATCACGGTCACCTAATGATCGCGAGCCATGTGGTGAATAGAACAGACGTACAACAGGTTTGGTTTGTAGTGTCTCCACAAAATCCATTTAAACAGGCAGGTTCTTTATTAAATGAATACGACCGTCTGCACCTTGTAAACCTCGCCATAGAAAATGATGAAGCAAGACTGAGGGCTTCCGATGTTGAATTTAAATTACCGCGACCGTCTTATACCATTGACACACTAGTGTATTTAGAGGAAAAATATCCGCAGCACGAATTCGCTATTATTATGGGAAGCGATGGTTTTATAAATATTGCACGCTGGAAAAATGCTGACGTTCTATTAAAAAAATATTCTTTTTATGTGTACCTACGTCCCGGCTTTGAAACCATTGACACAGTTGGCGCTAACGTTACAATATTAAATGCACCACTTTTAAATATTTCGGCAACAGGAATTAGAGATAATATTAAAGACCAAAAAACAATTCGTTATTTGGTTCCAGAAAATGTTAGAAAAGAAATAGAAGACCATCATTACTACAAATAAAAAAGCCTCGCTATAATTTTGCGAGGCTTTTTATTAATACGTTTTTCTGTTAATAGAAAGTAGAGCGGTTATCTGTAATTTTTGCAGATTTCTTAATCGCTTCAAAGCCTCTAAATATATTTGATTGAACCGCTTGCAATAAGGCAGATGAAATAGCGGCAGGATCTTGCATAGAAGCAGCAGCACCAACACTTTCAGGCTTTACAGCAAATACACCCGCAGTACCTTCAATAGCTGCAGTGTTTTTTCCAATAAGTGATTTATTGAATGCAGCTCCAACAACTTTTGGTTCTGCGCCCAAACCCGGTACAAATGGAGAAGCAAAACTTAAGCTATCAACACGTTGTGCTGGGAAACCAGAACTCTTTACGAAATCTTCAAGTGTAGATCCCTTGAATTTAGAAGCAATAATTTGCTTCGCTTTTAACTCGTTTCTAACAAGTCCTTCTACAAGTGGTTTTGCTTCTGCGGCACTCATAGTTCCTTTCTCACCTATCGAAGTGATTATAGCAACAATATACGCATCTCCGATTTCAGTTGGTTCAGAAACGGCACCAACCTTATTGTCATAAACCCAGCGTACTGTTTCTCTGCTTTTGCCTAATCCGGTAATCGTGAAATCGTTTTTCTTGATATCTACACCATTTAAAATTTGTAGGTTATTCTTTAAAGCATTTTGCTCAAAATCTTTTTTAGACTTAGCGTTTGCAACAAAAGAAGAAGCTGCGGTTGAGGCTGCAGTTACTGTTTCATTACTAGCAACAAGTGTTTTAGATAAGTATGCAATTTTATATGCAGGTGCAAAATTTTTCTGATCTAAAACTTCTGTATAGTGATAACCGAATTCAGATTTTACAACATCTTTTGTACCCTTTGGTTTATCAAAGGAAAAATCATTAAAAGCGCCTACCATTTGACCTTGCGCAAAATAATCATAAACTCCGCCCTTTTCTTTACTTCCAGCGTCATCAGAATACTTTTGAACGAGCGCATTAAAATCTGCACCGCCAGCAACAGCATACTTAATTGAGTCTGCTAATTTTTTTGCTAAACTGTCGGGTCTAATTTGTTGACCAGAACGCGGGTCTACAGTACCAATTAAAATGTGACGAACTTTTGAACTATCTGGCCAATTTTTAACACCAACCATTTTGGCTAAAACATAAGCATTACCATCAACGTAAGGTCCATAAACAGTACCAGTAGGAATTTTAACAAGCGTGTCTTTGTTAGACTGTTGCATTCTGTTCTTACTAAAATATCCATCATAATAAGGCAAATCACTTCCTACTCTATTTAAAAAACTACCATTATCAGAGGCTGCGGTAAAATCTTGTTTTTGTGCTAGCACTTCATTTAAAACAGATGCGCTATCTGCGCTACTTGGTATAGCACTAAAAGAAACATAAGCGATAGATCTAGTTTCTTCTTCTTTTTTGTATGCAGACGCATGTGCTTTAACATAAGCAGTGATATCATTATCTGTAACCTTAACAGTACTATCAGCAATACTTGCATAAGGAACGAACACTACAGAAGCACTTGCTATTTGATTGTTATCAGTAGTTTGTTTTTCTACCATCCACTTTGGAACATACGCAGATTTTTGAAGTAACACACTATATTTATTACGTAACGATTGTTCTAAAATAGGTTGAATGTAAACCTGATTGATCATTTTGATTTGATCAGCGTTTTTGCTTTTTTTAATTTGAGCAAATGCTTTTTTAGCATCTTCCACTTTAAATAAGCCTGTTGCAGGATCTGTGAACTCTTGCTTTAATGGAGAATTTTCAGAAAATAAAATATCACTTAATTCTTTAGCTGTTACTTGTAAACCAAGCTTAGCACATTCCGCTTCAATTAATAAACGGTCTACTTCTTGATTCCATAAAGAACCAATGAGCTGATCTCTTTGTGCACCTTGGCTAGCATACATTTTTTCTTGCATGGCTAACTTTTCTTCAAAAGCTGCTCTTTCTAATTTTTGGCCATTAACTTGTCCAATGGTTGTTGTATTTGAAAAAGAGCTTCCGCCCCTACCAACACCATCTTGTAATATAAAAGCAATTAAGGCTACAGCGATAATAGTAAAAATAATCCACGTGCCTCTGTCACGAATACTTTGAATAACAGACATAAAAACAAATTATAATAAATAAAATAACCGGCAAATTACCGGACGGCAAAAATAAGGTATTGCTGGCTTATTTCTATCCACAAACTAAGGGTTAATAAGTAGTATTTTAGGTGGAAAACCGACCTTTTTAAAGATTTTAATGTGTAAAGAAGTAGAATAAGTAAGAGCGTAAATGGTTATTTAGGGGTAATCAGCTAAAATGAACCCATTTTACACCCAGTTAATTAACAGTTTACAAAAGGTGGATACTAAATTTTTTATCATATAATAACCTTTTCTAAAAAAGTATAAAATGGTTATAAAACGAATAAAGCATCGATTTAAAATGTTTATTAAACTGTGTATTAAAGTGGATAACCTGTTAACACTAAAAATATAAGTATGTGTATAAGAAGTTTATTAAGATATTAACACCCGTAATAGTAATAGTTTATTTAAATAAAAAGGTATTAAATCTATTATTATGGTAATTATTAACACACATTTTTTAAAAAAAATTAGATTCAAAAAAATCAATTGCTTCTTGTAATTTCAATCTCATGAAAATATTAAAATTTGTATTTGTCTTTTTGATTCTGTCTTACACAGCAAAAGCGCAACCTACTCAAAAACCTCCATTGCATGGAAAAAATTGGATGGCCATTACTGGTAAACCACTTGCTGCAACGGCTGGTTCTATTATTTTTAACAAAGGTGGAAACGCTGTAGATGCTGCCTGTGCTATGTTAGCAGCCACTTGTACGATGTGGGATGTGTTAAGTTGGGGTGGTGAAACACAGGCATTAATTTATAATCCAAAAACAAAACAAGTTATTGCCATATCCGCCATGGGCGTGGCTCCTACGGGTGCAACACCAGAATTTTTCAAAAATAAAGGGATGAATTATCCCCCAGAATTTGGTCCATTAGCAGCAACTACACCAGGTACACCGGGTGGAATTTGTTTTATGCTTGCAGAGTATGGAACGATGCGTTTAGAAGAAGTTTTAAAACCAGCGATGCAACTTGCTGCTGGTTATCCAATTGATGCGCAAACAGCAAATAGTATTGAACGAGGTAAACAAAGAATTAAAGATTGGCCTTATAGTAAAAAAGTTTTATTACCTCATTTAGGAGAAAAAAGAGAAGCGCCGGAAGCAGGAGAAATTTTTATTCAAAAAGATTTACTAGTTACTTTACAAAAATTAGTAGACGCAGAAAAACAAGCACTTAAAAAAGGTAAATCTAGAAAGGAAGCGATTTATGCAGCGTATGATCGTTTTTACAAAGGTGAAATTGCCCAGGAATTTGTGCGTGGTTCAAAGGAGCAAGGTGGACTCATAACACTTCAAGATTTAGCTAACTGGAAACCTATTGTTGAAACACCTTTACAAATTAATTATAAAGGTATTGACGTTTATAAACTACAATCTTGGACACAAGGGCCTAGTATGTTACAGTCTTTAAATATTTTAGAAAATTATGACTTAAAATCGATGGGTTATAATTCACCAACCTATATACATACCGTATATCAGGCTATGAATTTAAGTTTTGCAGACCGCGATTTTTACTATGGCGATCCTGTATTTTCTAAACATATACCTATAAAAGGCTTACTCAGTAAGGATTACGCTAAAAAAAGAGCTTCAGAAATACCAACGCGTTTTAATAATCCAAATACAGCACCGGGGGATCCTTATCCTTTTGAAGGAAAAGAAAACCCTTATTTAAATTTATTACAACAAAGAGCAGCACTCTATAGTAGCGACACAGCAACTAGAAAAACAGGGGTATTACCGAGCCATGACGGCACAGAAATAGCTAAAAATGAGGCTATAAACAACGAATTGTATATGGACCGTTTATGGAGAGGCACTACTTCTGTAGAAGCTGCAGACACCAGTGGATGGGTGGTTTCAATTACTCCAAGCGGTGGCTGGATTCCGGCATGTATTGCTGGAAACACAGGCGTGGGAATGAGTCAGCGTATGCAATCTTTTGTTTTAGACTCTATTCAAAATCCATTTAATGTAGTGGCGCCCGGAAAAAGACCGCGCGTTACATTAACACCTAGTCTTGCCTTAAAAGATGGAAAACCATTTTTATCTTTTGCAGTGCAGGGAGGTGATACACAGGATCAAAATTTATTACAGTTTTTTTTAAATATAGTTGAATTTGGAATGACGGTACAACAGGCTGCAGAAGCAGCTAATATTAATTCCAATCAACTATGGTTATCGCTGGGGGGGAATAAAATTTCCGACAGGAAACCAAAACCAGGAAATTTAACGCTCAATTCAAACACCCCAGAAAAAGTTAGAACCGAATTAAAAAATATGGGTTACAAGTTAAGTTTTGATCCTAGAAGTAGCGGCCCTATCAATGCTATATTTTTTGATTGGAAGCACGGAAGCCTTTGGGGCGGAAGTTCTAACAACGGCGAAGATTATGGTATTGGATGGTAGAAATTCAATGATTATCAAGTATTTATACAATAAATATTATAAGGGTATAAATACATGAGCGCTGTATTACATCCTTTTTCTACTTTTATTGTCTAGATACAAAATAGCCCCCGCTAAACCAATTAGCTAAAAAATACTAAAAAAATTAGTTTATTTAACAAAGGGGTATTATCTTTGTTATCTATTAGCACGTAACAAGTAAAAACAACCATATGAGTAACACTGAAAAATTAAAGGCGCTAAAATTAACAATCGACAAAATAGACAAAGACTATGGCAAAGGTTCTGTCATGATGATGAACGAACGTAGCCAAGAACCCATGGAAGTAATTTCAACGGGCTCCATTGGACTTGATAGCGCACTTGGCATAGGTGGTTTACCAAAAGGAAGAATTATTGAAATATATGGTCCAGAATCTTCTGGTAAAACAACACTTGCGATTCATGTAATTGCAGAAGCCCAAAAAAAGGGTGGCATGTGTGCCATTATCGATGCGGAGCATGCTTTTGATAGTGCGTATGCTAAAAAAATAGGGGTAGACGTAGATAGTTTACTCGTTTCTCAACCAGATTATGGTGAGCAAGCATTAGAAATTGCTGATCGTTTAATATTATCAGGTGCACTTGATGTGGTTGTCATTGACTCAGTAGCAGCACTTGTTCCTAAAAGTGAACTTGAAGGTGAAATGGGTGATTCTAAAATGGGATTACATGCAAGACTTATGAGCCAAGCGCTTCGTAAGCTTACTGCCACTATTAATAAAACAGGAACGGTATGTATTTTCATTAACCAATTGCGTGAAAAAATTGGCGTCATGTTTGGTAACCCCGAAACAACAACCGGTGGTAACGCTTTAAAATTCTATGCTTCGGTTCGTCTTGACATTAGAAGAATGACTCAAATTAAAGATGGTGATGCAGCGGTTGGTAACCACGTAAAAGTAAAAGTTGTAAAAAATAAGGTTGCACCTCCATTTAGAGCCGCCGAATTTGATATCATTTTTGGAGAAGGTATCAGTAAACTAGGGGAAATAGTAGATATGGGCGTAGAGCTTGGTATTGTTCAAAAAAGCGGTAGCTGGTTTAGTTACGATACCAATAAATTGGGCCAAGGTAGAGAGTCTGTAAAAACACTTTTACATGACAACCCAGAACTAGCCA
>Ga0209107_10000189_pt1 | contig 36750 bp, 36 predicted proteins | sample LakErihyJuly2011_2_FD_187460 | JGI IMG/M metagenome (GOLD analysis project Ga0209107, IMG submission 187460) | Freshwater microbial communities from dead zone in Lake Erie, Canada - CCB hypolimnion July 2011 (SPAdes) (version 2) | ecosystem: Environmental > Aquatic > Freshwater > Lentic >...
TGACATGCCCGGCACCACCCGGACACCAAGGACAACCATGAGACTCATCCTGTTGGGCGCACCTGGCGCCGGCAAGGGCACGCAAGCCGCATTCCTCTGCCAGAAGTTTGGCATCCCCCAGATCTCGACCGGCGACATGTTGCGCGCTGCAGTCAAGGCTGGCACCGAGCTGGGTCTGGCGGCCAAGAAGGTCATGGACGCAGGCGGCCTGGTCAGCGACGACATCATCATCGGCCTGGTCAAGGAACGCATCACCCAAGCCGATTGCGCCAACGGTTTCCTGTTCGACGGCTTCCCCCGCACCATCCCCCAGGCAGAAGCCATGAAGGCCGCTGCCGTGAAGATCGACGTCGTGCTGGAAATCGACGTGCCTGACAGCGCCATCATCGAGCGCATGAGCGGCCGCCGCGTGCACGTGGCCTCGGGTCGCACCTACCACGTCGCCTTCAACCCGCCCAAAGTGGCTGGCAAAGACGACGCCACGGGTGAAGACCTGATCCAGCGCGAAGACGACAAGGAAGAAACCGTGCGCAAGCGCCTGGAGGTCTACCACCAGCAGACCCGCCCGCTGGTGGACTACTACAGCCAGTGGTCCGCCACCGGCGACGCCGCCGCGCCCAAGTGCCGCAAGATCAGCGGCGTGGGCTCGGTGGACGACATCACAGCCGCCGCCCTGGCTGCCCTGGCCTGAAGCGAGACACGCACTGAGGCGCGTCAGGCACTTGCCTGAGCGCACCGCCCAGCCGACACTCGCTGGAGCGCCCCCACGGCCCCGCCGCCCTCGCGCGCCGGGGCTGTTTCGTTCCAGCACCGCGTCTTTCCCGTCACATCCTTCGCCACGTCTTTCGACCGCGCCTTCCGAGCCCGCCGTGATCCCACCGTCGTTCATCCAGGACCTGCTCGCCCGCACCGACATCGCCGATGTCGTGGGCAAGTACGTCACGCTGAAGAAGGCAGGCATCAACTACAAGGGCCTGTGCCCCTTCCACGGGGAAAAGTCGCCGTCCTTCATCGTCAGCCCCTCGCGCCAGACCTACCACTGCTTCGGCTGCGGCGTGCACGGCAATGCGGTCGGCTTCATCATGGAGTTCGGTGGCATGGGCTTTGTCGATGCCGTCAAGGACCTGGCGCAGATGCAGGGCATGCCGGTGCCCGACGACAACCTCCGCCCCGAAGAGCGCGAACGGCAGAAGCAGGTCAAGGCCCGGCAACTCGCCCTGACCGACGTGATGGCGCAGGCGACCAAGCACTGGAAGCAGCAGCTCAAAAAATCGCCCCGCGCGGTGGCTTACCTCAAGGGCCGCGGCCTGACAGGCGAAATCGCAGCGCACTTCGCCCTGGGGTACGCCCCTGACAGCTGGCGCGGCCTGGCCAGCGCTTTCCCAGACTACAACGAGCCTTTGTTGGTCGAGTCGGGCCTGGTGATTGCGCACGAGGCCGAAGGCGACAACGAAGCCAAGCGCTACGACCGCTTCCGCGACCGCATCATGTTCCCCATCCGCAACCCGCAAGGCGAGGTCATCGGCTTCGGCGGGCGGGTGCTGGACAAGGGCGAGCCCAAGTACCTGAACTCGCCGGAAACGCCGGTGTTCGTCAAAGGTCGCGAACTTTACGGGCTGTACGAAGGCCGCGCGGCCTTGCGCAACAAGGGCTACGCCATCGTCACCGAAGGCTACATGGACGTGGTCGCGCTGGCGCAATGGGGCTTCGGCAACGCGGTGGCCACGCTGGGCACGGCCTGCTCGCACGAGCACGTGCAAAAGCTCTTCCGCTTCACCGAGCACATCGTGTTCAGCTTCGATGGCGATGCCGCTGGCCGCCGGGCGGCAGGCCGCGCCCTGGAAGCCGCCCTGCCCTTCGCCACCGACACGCGCCGCCTGAGCTTCCTGTTCCTGCCGGCCGAGCACGACCCGGACAGCTACATCCGCGAGCATGGCGCCGAAGGCTTCGAGGCCTGCGTGAAAAAGGCCGTGCCCCTGTCGCGCCAGCTCATCGAACACGCCAGTGCCGACTGCGACCTCGACAGCGCCGAGGGCCGCGCCCGGCTGCTCACCCAGGCGATCCCGCTGATCGCGCAACTGCCCGAAGGCGCGCTGCGCGGCCTGATCGCCGACGACTTGGCCCAGACCGCGCGGACTGCGGCCGACGAAGTGCGGCGGCGGCTCGACGAGCGCCTGACCGAGCGCCAACACGCCGCCGAACGCGGCACCGAACGCGGCCAAGGCCGCCGCCCAGGCCAGCCGACAGCGCAGGCGACGTCCGGTGACGGCGGCTTCCAGGGCCCGGACGGCATCCCCGCCTTCGAACCCGATGGCCACGACGCCGCAGGCACGTCGTCCGAGCCCTTCTGGGAGCCCGAAAGCGCCTATGGCGCCGACCCCTACGCCGGCCAGAGCACCGACTGGAAAAGCAAAGGCAAATGGCAAGGCAAGTGGCAGGACAAGGGTGAGGGCAAATGGCAAGGCAAAGGCGGCGCAGGCGGGCGCTGGCAAAGCCGCGGTCGCGTGCCCGAACGCCGCCCCCTGCCGCGCACGGCCACGCCGCTGGACCGCATCGTCTGGGTGCTGATTGCCCACAGCGCCGCCTGGGAGCAACTGCCGGCGACCGACCACGACCTGCTGTGCGATCAACCCGCGCCCTACGGCCCCTTTTTCCGCTGGCTGGACCGCCTCCTGCAAGACCAGGGCGCCCTGGCCGGGGACGAAGTGCTGGTCCAGATGCGCGCCACCGCCGCCGATGCCCAGACCCAAGCCGGCGCAGCGCATCACCCGGGCGACGACAGCGATGCCGCCCTGGCCGACCTGGCGCAGCGCATCCAGCGCCTGCACGACATCGACACCCTGCCCGACCCGGTCGCCGACCTGATCCAGCTGGTGCGCCCTCTCGCGCTGGACGCCCTGCGGGAAGAGCTCGACCTGCTGCTGCAATCCGGCGAGCTGTCCGATGCCGCCGAGGCCCGCAAACTGGAACTTCTGCGCCTGACCCGGGACCTGAAGCTTGAAATCAGCCAAGGGCGCCCCATCTCTGGCAGATGACGGGCAAAATGCCACGCGGCGCGTTCATTTCATGAATTTGGCGCCGCCTTTCCCTCACGCGCCAACACTTGCGCGATAATGGAAGGTTCTCCGAGGTTCATTTGCCATCTTGCGGCATGTCCCTGAGTCAGGTCGTTGCGACACCCGCGCCAGATCGCGCACCGTGCACCATGCACACCACGCACACCACACCAGGGGCCCCGCATCGCGCGCAGCGCACGGCACAGCGAGCCATCCGGATGATTTCCGCACCCGACCCCGCACCCAACAGAGGAAGTGCATGACCGCGAAAAAAGCCGCCAAGCCCGGTGTGAAGACCGCCGCAGCTGCCGACGCAGCCGACGCCAACGAGAAGAAAGCCTCCAAGGCGCGCGCCACGCAGGCCGCGGAAGTCGAATCCACCGTCGCTGAAGCCGCAGCCGAGCCCAAAAAGCGCGGCCGCAAGCCCAAGGCTGCCACCGCCGCCAGCCCTGCTGCTGCCCCCAAAGCCGCTGCCAAAGCCTCTTTTGACGAAGACGATGTCGCCGACATCGAAGCCGACCTCGAAGGCGAGCCGGTCGAAGGCAGTGAGGCCGAAGTCGAAGACGCCGGCAGCGACAAGCCCAAGGCCAAGCCCCTGCGCATGAAGGTCTCGCGCGCCAAAGAGCGCGCGCTGATGCGCGAATTCGGCATCGACGAAACCGCCCTGTCCGAAGAGGAAGTCGCCAAGCGCCGCCAGGAGCTCAAGACCCTCATCAAGATGGGCAAGACCCGTGGTTTCCTGACGCACCAGGAAATCAACGACCACTTGCCCGAAAAGCTGGTTGAAGCCGAAATCCTCGAAGCCATCATCTCCATGTTGAACGACATGGGCGTGGCGGTGTACGAGCAGGCGCCCGATGCCGCCACCCTGCTGATCTCCGGCAGCGCGCAGACGCAAGCCACCGAAGAAGAAGCAGAAGAAGCCGCCGAAGCCGCCCTCTCCACCGTGGACTCGGAATTCGGCCGCACCACCGACCCGGTCCGCATGTACATGCGCGAAATGGGCACGGTCGAGCTGCTGACGCGCGAAGGCGAAATCGAAATCGCCAAGCGCATCGAAGGTGGCCTGCAGGCCATGATGCTGGCCATTTCGGCCTCGCCCACCACCATCGCCGAAATCCTGTCGCTGTCCGACAAGATCCGCGCTGGTGAGATGACCATCTCCGAGGTGGTCGATGGCTTCGTCGCTGCCAACGAGGCCGACGACTACGTGGCCGAAGAAGACTTCGACGAGTTCGACGAAGAGGAAGACGACGACGGCAACGGTGGCTCCAAGGCCCTGACCAAGAAGCTCGAAGAGATGAAGGCCCAGGCCATGGAGAAGTTCGACGCCCTGCGCTCGAACTTCGACAAGATGGCCAAGTCCTTCGAGAAGGACGGCTACAAGTCCGCGCCTTACAACAAGGCCCAGGAAGCCATCAGCCACGAGCTGATGACCATCCGCTTCACCGTCAAGACCATCGAACGCCTGTGCGACGTGCTGCGCTCGCAGGTCGATGACGTGCGCCGCTATGAGCGCGAACTGCGCAAGATCGTGGTGGACCGCTGCGGCATGCCGCAGGACCAGTTCATCAAGACCTTCCCGCCCAACATCCTGAACCTGGAATGGGCCGTCAAGGAAGCGCAGTCCGGCAAGCCCTACAGCGCCGTGATGACCCGCAGCCTGCCCTCCATCCAGGAACTGCAGCAAAAGCTGATCGACCTGCAGGCCAAGGCGGTGGTGCCCATCGACGACCTCAAGAAGATCAACAAGCGCATGAACGAGGGTGAAAAAGCCTCGCGCGATGCGAAGAAGGAAATGATCGAGGCCAACCTGCGCCTGGTCATCTCGATCGCCAAGAAGTACACCAACCGCGGCCTGCAGTTCCTGGACCTGATCCAGGAAGGCAACATCGGCCTGATGAAGGCGGTGGACAAGTTCGAATACCGCCGCGGCTACAAGTTCTCGACCTACGCGACGTGGTGGATCCGCCAGGCCATCACACGCTCGATCGCCGACCAGGCCCGCACCATCCGCATCCCGGTTCACATGATCGAAACGATCAACAAGATGAACCGCATCTCGCGCCAGCACTTGCAGGAATTCGGCTTCGAGCCCGATGCCCCGACGCTGGCCGCCAAGATGGAAATGCCGGAGGACAAGGTCCGCAAGATCATGAAGATCGCCAAAGAGCCGATCTCCATGGAAACGCCGATCGGTGACGACGACGACAGCCACTTGGGCGACTTCATCGAGGACACCAACAACACCGCTCCGATCGAGGCTGCCATGCAGGCCGGTCTGCGCGATGTGGTCAAGGACATCCTCGACAGCCTCACCCCGAGGGAGGCCAAGGTGCTGCGCATGCGCTTCGGCATCGAGATGTCGACCGACCACACGCTGGAAGAAGTCGGCAAGCAGTTCGACGTCACCCGCGAGCGCATCCGCCAGATCGAGGCCAAGGCCATCCGCAAGCTCAAGCACCCGAGCCGTTCGGACAAGCTGCGCACGTATCTGGACAATCTCTGATTGGCCAGACGACGGCACAGATCAAACCCGGCCATGCGCCGGGTTTTTTCTTGCCCGCGACAGGCCAGGCCTGCGAATTGCCCGCAAACTGCGTGCAATTCATCACGCTGCCCGAGCCCGAATCCGGTCAAGATCACGCGCTATGGGGACCACGAAGGAACGCGCCATCCTGTTTGCCGACTTGCGCGGCAGCACGGCGCTGTATCTCAAACTTGGCAACACGGAGGCGGCCACGGTCGTCACGCAAAGCCTGTCATTGCTCGGCCAGATCGTGGCCAAGGGCGGTGGCCGTGTGGTCAAAACGCTCGGCGATGGCCTGATGGCGGTGTTCGATCAGGCCGATCCTGCCGTCGAGGTGGCCGTCAGCCTGCACGACTCCCTGGAGCGCCTGGCGCCTATCACCCAACACCAGGCGGCGCGCCACGGCGCCATCCGCCTGAAGGTGGCCATCGCCTGGGGCGAGATGGTCGAGGTCGATGGCGATTGCTTCGGCGATGCCGTCAACGTGGCCGCGCGTTTGCTCGACCTGGCCGGTGACCACGAAACGCTCACCACCGGCCCGCTGCTGCGCGAGTTGCCGTCCGACCAGCAGGAGCGCTTTCGCAGCATCGACAAACTCCACCTGCGCGGTCGCAAGGAGCCGGTGCCCGTGCTGCGCATGGAGGCACGCCGCTTCGGCGACACGCTCTCCACCGTCATCATGGACGCGCAGGAAACCGACATGCCCGACGGCATCCGCCTGAACTGGCTGGGCACCGAGCGCGTGTTCTCCACGGCCAGCATGCCCCTGGTCCTGGGCCGCAGCCCGCAGGCTTCGTTTTGCGTGAGCGATTCGCGGGTGTCGCGCTCGCACGCCCGCATCGAGTCACACAGCGGTCACATCTACCTCAGCGACTTGAGCTACAACGGCACACATGTTCGCTTCGATGGGGACGATCAGGCCCTGACCCTGCGCCGCGGCACCTGCACCCTGCACGGCAGCGGCGTCATCAGCCTGGGCGCCCCCTCGACGGACCCCACCAGCACGCAAATCCGCTTCGATGTGCTGAGCTTCTCGGACACGCTGCCTCAGTGTTGATCGGGAGCGACGCCCGACGTTGACTGCGCTACATTCGACGACACGGCCAGTTGCCGAGAAGTCTTTCTGCATGACCTTCAGCGCAGTCCACCCGGATGAAGCGGAGCGCCTGGCGCTGCTCCAAAGCACACATTTGCTCCAATCCGAGGGCACCGAGGGCGCTCAAGCCTTCCAGGCCCTGGCCAGGATGCTGGCCGGGCTCCTGCAGGTGCCAGCCACCGCGATCAACCTGATCGACAGCCACCAGGTGCGCTCGCTGGCGCGCACGGGCCTGGATTTGCCACAGCTTCCGCGTGGCGATGCCCTTTGCACTCACCTGCTGCAAACGCAGCAGCCCTTGCGCGTGCGTGACCTGCGTGAGGACGCCCGATTCCAGCACCTCGACGCCCATGCTGCCGAGCAGAGCGCGGTGGCCTATGCCGGCGTGCCGCTGTGGGTCGAAGGCCAGGTGCTGGGCACCGTGTGCGCTTTCGACACCCAGCCCCGCGACTGGGGCGACGAAGCGCTGGCGCATCTGCAGGATGTGGCCTCGGCGGCCTCCGAGATGCTGCGTGCGGCCGTGAACACCCACCGCGCACAGCACGCGGAAGAGCGCGTGCGCACCGCCAGCCTGGCGGGCAGCGACTGGCTGTGGGAAACCGACGCCAGCGGCAAGCTGACCTGGGTGTCTGGTGGGCTGCTGCAACACACAGGGCTGGAGCCGGAGACCGAAGTCGGCATGAAGGTCACCAGCGTCATCTCGCCACGCGACGATGAAACACGCGCCAGCTGGGACAGCTACCAGCAGGCCCGCGCCCGCCACGCGCCTTTCCAGGACATGGTCGCCGACCGCGACACCCCGCGCGGCCGCATCACCGTGAGCATCAGCGGCACGCCCATCTTCGATGCGCAAGGCGAGTTCCAAGGCTACCGCGGGGCCAGCCGCGACATCACGCGCCAGCTGACCGCCGAGCAGGCTGCGCGCCGCGCCGACCAGCTGCTGCGCAAGGCCATCGAAACCTTCCACATGAGCGTGGTCATCACCGACAGCAACGGCATGATCGTGCTGGCCAACCGCCATTGGCGGGAGTCCATGGGTGCGGCGTACGAACCCGGCCAGAACCACTGGCCCAGCATCCTGCGGCAGCTGGCCTTCAGCGGCAACTACCCCGATGCCGTGGGGTGCGAAGAAGCGTTCCTGAACTGGCGCCTCGGCCTGCGTCACCAGGACCGCGCCCACGAGATCCGCTTCCGCGACCGTTGGCTGCTGGTGCGTGACGAAACCCTGGACGACGGCAGCACGGTGCACTTCGCGATGGACGTCACACAGACGCGCGAGAACGCAGAACTGCTCAAGACCCAGCGACAGGCCTTGCACGACAGCGAAGCCCGCCTGAGCGCCGTCTTGCGCGCCCTGCCCGACCTGTGGTTCGTCATCGATGCCGACGACCGCTATGTGGACGGCCACATGGACCACCCACAGCTGCTTGGCGAGATGCCGAAGATGATCGGGCAGCTCGTGGGCGCGCACCTGCCGAGCGACATCGGCCAACGCCAGCGCGATGCCGTGGCCCTGGCACGCACCAGCGGTCAAGCTCAGACGCTGAACTACGATCTGCGCGGCCACGGCGATCAGGTGCTGCGGCATTTCGAAGCCCGGATCACCCCCATGCCCGCCGGCCAGGTGCTCTACCTGACCGCGGACATCACCGAGCGCAAGAACGCTGCAGAGAAGCTCCGCGTCAGCGAAGAGCTCTACCGCTCGGTGGCTGCCACCATCAGCGATGGCCTGATCATCATCGACCTCGATGGCCGTGTGGTGGCGCTGAACCCCGCGGCCTGTCGCATCCTGGGGCTGCCTGCCGGGCTGCCATCCCTGCAAGAGGCGGCGGGCAGCGCCTTCGACCTGCTGGAAGACGACCTCGTCACGCCCCTGCCCCGCGAACGCTGGCCCTTGACCGAAACGATGCGCACAGGCCAGCGCGTGACCGACCGCGTGGTGCCAGCCCGCCGTGCCGACCACGAAATCGTCTGGCTGCAGATGTCGGCCAACCTCATCCGCGTGGACCGCGACACCCCGCCTTTCGCGGCCATGGCGACCTTCCGCGACATCACCCGCGAGCGCCTGACCGTGCAAGACCTGGCCCTCAGCGAAGAGCGCTGGAAGTTCGCGCTGGAAGGTGCGGGCGATGGTGTGTGGGACTGGGACATGCCCAGCGGCTGCATGTACTACTCGACCCGCTGGAAGCAGATGCTGGGCTACGAGGACCACGAAATCACCGACACGCCCGAAGAGTATTTCCTGCGCGTGCACCCCGAGGACCGCGATGCCGTGGCCCACAGCACCATGCGCTTCGTCACCGAAGGCGTCGGCGTGCAGCAGGTGGAGTTCCGCCTGCGCCACCGCCAGGGCCACTACCTGCACATCCTCTCGCGCGGCAAGGTGGTGAGCCACTCGCGCAATGGCAAGCCGCTGCGCGTGGTCGGCACACACTCCGACATCTCCGTGCTCAAGCAGGCCGAGCAGGCCGAGCGCCAACGCGAATTCGCCGAGGCGGCCAGCGCGGCCAAGAGCGAGTTCCTCTCGCGCATGAGCCACGAAATCCGCACGCCGCTCAACGCCATCACGGGCTTTGCGCAGCTCATGCGCCTTCAGCTGGGGCAAGGCAGCGGCGACAACCCGCTGCGCAACTACATCGAGCAAATCCTGCATGCGGGCCGTCACCTCTCGGGCCTGGTCAACGACGTGCTGGACCTGCAGCAGGTGGAAGCAGGCGTGGTCAAGCTGAAACCGGAAGCCATCACGCTGGAAGACGAGCTGGTGCAGTGCCTGTCCATGCTGCTGCCCATGGCCGAGCAGCGCGAGATCTCGATGAGCTCCTACATCGAGCCCGAAGCCGCGGTGCTGGCCGATCGACAGCGCCTGCGCCAGGTGCTGATGAACATCGGCTCCAACGCCATCAAGTACAACCGCGATGGCGGGTCGGTCGTGGTGCGGGCCGAGCGTCAGGCCGATGGCACCGTGCTGCTGAGCCTGCAGGACACCGGCACGGGCATGACGGCCGAGCAACTGGCCAGGCTCTACCAGCCCTTCGAGCGCCTTGGGCGGGAAACCTCGAACGTCGCAGGCACGGGGCTGGGCCTTATCATCACCCGATCGCTCGTGGAATCCATGGGAGGCCACATGGACATCGTCAGTCAACCCGGGGCCGGGACCCGGGTCAGCGTCACCTTGCCTGGTGCCCAAGCCCTTGGGCCGCAAACAGAGGTGCCCGAGCGTTGCGAAACACCGGCTGCCGCCACCCCGGAAGGCAGCAGCCCCGACTGGATTTCTGTGCCTGCCACCCCGACATCGGCCCCTGCCGATCTGCCCGCCTTGCGTGTTCTCTACGTCGAAGACAACCGCATCAATGCCCTCCTCTTTGCCGAAGCTTTGCGCCCTTACGCAGAGATCGAGCTCGACATCGCCGAAGACGGTGACATCGCCCTGAGCATGGCCCGCGAGAACCCGCCGCACGTCCTGGTGCTGGACGCCCACCTGCCCGGCATGTCGGGCTTCGAGGTGCTGCAAGCCATGCGAGAGCTGCCGCCCCTGGCCGATGCGCCAGCCTTCATGTGCTCGGCCGATGCCATGCCCGAAGACCTGGCCCGCGCCAAGCAGGCGGGCTTCACTGGTTACTGGACCAAGCCCATCGACATCGTGGCAGTGACGACAGAGCTGTGTCGCCTGGCGCAAACCTTGCCCCGGGTGGCCCACAATGCCACGCCATGAGCGTCGCCAAAGAACCATCCTTCCAGCACGGCCAGGTGCCCCGCACCGGCATCCTCCTCGTCAACCTCGGCACCCCTGAGGCGCCCACGGCGCCGGCCCTGCGCCGCTACCTTGGACAGTTCCTCTGGGACCCGCGCGTGGTCGAGATTCCGCGGGCGGTCTGGTGGCCCATCCTGCACGGCATCATCCTGCGGGTGCGTCCGGCCAAGTCGGCGGCGAAGTACGCCAGCATCTGGACGCCGCAAGGCTCGCCGCTGCGCGTCTGGACGGAAAAACTCACCACCCTGCTGCAAGGCTTCCTGGGCGAGCAAGGCCACCAGGTGCGTGTGCGCCATGCCATGCGCTACGGTCAGCCCAGCGTGGCCAGCCAGCTCGACGCCTTCAAGGCCGAGGGCGTGACGCGCGTGCTGGTGGTGCCCCTGTACCCGCAGTACTCGGGCGCGACCACGGCCAGCGTGATGGACGAGGTCTTCGCCTGGGGCCAGAACACCCGCCTGCTGCCCGAGCTGCGCCACATCAACCACTTCCACGACGACGCAGGCTACATCGCCGCCCTGGCCGCCAGCGTGCGCGAGCACTGGGCGCGCGAAGGCCGCCCCGACAAGCTGGTGATGAGCTTCCACGGCATGCCGCACCGCACCCTGCTGCTGGGCGACCCCTACCACTGCGAGTGCCTGAAAACCGGGCGCCTGCTGGCCGAAGCCCTGGCGCTGACGAAAGACCAGTACGTGGTGACCTTCCAGAGCCGCTTCGGCAAGGCCAAATGGCTGGAGCCCTACACCGAACCCACGCTGCGCGCCTTGGGCAAGGCCGGCACGAAGCGCGTGGACGTGGTCTGCCCGGCCTTCGTGGCCGACTGCATCGAGACGCTGGAAGAAATCGCCATGGAGGGCAAGCAGGCCTTCGTGGAAAGCGGCGGCCAGACCCTCCACTACATCCCCTGCCTGAACGACCGCCTGGACTGGGTGCGCGCCCTCAGCCAGATCGTCACGCAGTACCTGCAAGGCTGGCCCACCCTGGCCGAGCAGCAGCCCTCGGCAGAGGCGCTGCGCGCACGCCAGCAACGCGCCAAGGAGCTGGGCGCGAAGGCCTGATCCCTCCTCGTCGCCACGCCGCCTTGCAGCGTGGCGACGACAGAGCGCTCAGATCAGTGGATCGCCGTCGGCCTCGTCAAGGGCCGATTCATGGCCAGGCAGCAAGGCCTGCGCCTGTTTGTCCGGCAAGGCCACCACATCACGCAGTGCCTTGGTCATGACGCGGGCACGGCGGTCGGCATCGTCCATGACCCGACTGGCTTCGTCGAGCTTCTTGCGCGTCTTGGCCAGCACGTCACCGAACTTGGCGAACTCGGTCTTGACGGCGCCCAGCACCTGCCAGACCTCGGTGGAGCGCTTCTCCAGCGCCAGTGTGCGAAAGCCCATCTGCAGGCTGTTGAGCGTGGCCAGCAAGGTGGTGGGCCCAGCCAGCACCACGCGGTGCTCGCGCTGCAATGCCTCCATCAGCCCGGGGCGGCGCAAGAGCTCGGCGTACAGCCCCTCCGTGGGCAGAAACAGGATGGCGAAATCGGTGGTGTGCGGCGGCGCCAGGTACTTGGTGGCGATGGTCTTGGCCTCGGCGCGGATGCGCAGCTCCAACGCCTTGCCTGCAGCTTCTGCTTCCACGCGGTCTGCGCGATCCTGGGCGTCCAGCAGGCGCTCGTAGTCCTCGCGGGGGAACTTGGCATCCATCGGCAGCCAGACGGGTTCGCCCGAATCCTGGCGCCCCGGCAGCTTGATGGCGAACTCGACGCGCTCATTGCTGCCGGGCACGGTGGCCACGTTCACCGCGTACTGCTCGATGGTAAAGACCTGCTCCAGCAGCCCCGCCAGTTGCACCTCGCCAAACACGCCGCGCGACTTCACATTGGTCAGCACGCGTTTGAGGTCGCCCACGCCTTGCGCCAAGCCCTGCATCTCGCCCAGGCCCTTGTGGACCTGCTCCAGCCGGTCGGCCACCTGCTTGAAGCTCTCGCCCAGGCGCGCTTCCAGCGTGGCGTGCAGCTTCTCATCGACGGTCTGGCGCATCTGCTCCAGCTTCTTCTCGTTGTCGGCCTGCAGGGCTTGCAGGCGGGTCTCCACCGTGGTGCGGACCTCGCCCAGGCGGCGGTCGTTGGACTCGGAGAGCGCTCGCAATTGCTCGCCCATGGCGTCGGCCAGGCGCTTGAGCGAGGCCTCCTGCGCCTCGGTGAAGCGCGCCAGGGCCAGGGCCTGGGCCTCGCGCTGGGAGGAGGCTTGCAGGCCGGCCTGGTGGCTGCTGTCTCGCAAGGCATCGGCCAGGCTTTGCTGCATGCCTGCCAGCTGGACACGGAAGCTGTCGAGCTGCTCGTTCTGCGTGCGCGTGGCATCGCCCTGCTGGGCCAGCACGGTCTGCTGAAAAAGGCCGATGGCCTGGCTCAAGGACTGCGTCAGCTCCTGGCGGGTGCCACTGGCGCTGCGTTGCAGCTCGTCGCGCAGCTCGCGTTCGAGCTGGGCTTGTCGGCCATCGCCATGGCCTTTGAGGTCTTGCGCGAGCTGGGCAAGCGCGGCATCGGGCGAGGGAGCGGGGCGCAGCAGCAGCCACACCAGCAGCAAAAGATTGACGGCCAACAGGCCCAGCAGGATCCAGTTCATCGGGCGATTCTCGCAGACCCCCGTGTCACCTTGGGCCCACGTAGACTGGCGCCATGCCCGCCCTCACCTTCCTGCTCGAACGCGTGCCCACCCCCTTGGGCGAGATGCTGGTCGTCACCGACGAACAAGGCCTGTTGCGCGCACTCGACTGGCACGACCACGAAGCGCGCATGCACGAACTGATGCGCCGCCAGTACCCTGGTGAGTCAGCGCAACTGCGGGACACCACACGCCCGTCCACCGCCACGCAGGCGATGCAGGCCTACTTCGATGGTGACATCGCCATCGTCCACCGGCTGGCGGTGACCACGGGCGGCACACACTTTCAACGCCGGGTCTGGACCGCCCTGCGCGGCATCCCTGATGGAGAAACGATCAGCTATGGCGAGCTGGCCCGGCGCATCGGCAACCCGGCCGCGGTGCGTGCCGTGGGCCTGGCCAATGGCGCCAACCCCATCAGCATCGTGCTGCCCTGCCACCGCGTCATTGGCAGCAACCGCTCGCTGACGGGCTATGGCGGCGGGCTGGCGCGCAAGCAATGGCTGCTGCAGCACGAAAAAGCGCTGCGGGCCGATGCCCCCATGGCATCGTCAACCGCAGCGCAAACCAGGCCCCTGCCCGGCTTTTGATCAGACCGATCCGCCTCAGGCGAACTCGACGTGGGCCCCGGTCTTGGTGCGGACTTCGTCCTGGGTCACACCCGGGGCGATCTCGACGCACTTGAAGCCGTCGTGCGTCACGTCCAGCACGCACAGCTCGGTGATGACGCGGTCCACCACGCCCAGGCCGGTCAAGGGCAGCGAACACGATTGCAGCAGCTTGTGCTCGCCGTTCTTGGCCGCGTGCTCCATCAGCACGACCACGCGCTTGACACCCGCCACCAGGTCCATGGCGCCGCCCATGCCCTTGACCATCTTGCCCGGGATCATCCAGTTGGCCAAGTCGCCGTGCTCGGACACCTGCATGGCGCCCAGGATGGACAGGTTGATCTTGCCGCCGCGGATCATGGCGAAGCTGTCGTGGCTGCCGAAGATGGACGAGCCCGGCAGCACCGTCACCGTCTGCTTGCCCGCGTTGATCAGGTCGGCATCGACCTCGTTCTCGTTGGGGAAAGGGCCGATGCCCAGCATGCCGTTCTCGGACTGCAGCCAGACGTCGATGTCCGGGCTGACGTGGTTGGCCACCAGGGTGGGCAGGCCGATGCCGAGGTTCACGTAGAAGCCGTCCTGCAGCTCCTGGGCGGCACGCGCCGCCATTTCGTCATGGGTCCAGGGCATGGGTCAGGCTCCCTTCGGATTCTGTTGGGTGGTGCGCTTCTCGATGCGCTTCTCGGGCGTGGCGTTCAGCACGATGCGGTGCACGTAGATGCCGGGCAGGTGAACGGCGTCCGGGTCCAGGCTGCCGGTCTCGACGATCTCCTCGACCTCGACCACCGTGAGCTTGCCGGCCATGGCAGCGGCCGGGTTGAAGTTGCGTGCGGTGCGGCGGAACACCAGATTGCCGCTCTTGTCGGCCTTCCAGGCCTTGACCAGGGCCACGTCGGGCACCAGCGCGCGCTCCATGACGTAGACCTCGCCATCGAACTCGCGGGTTTCCTTGCCCTCGGCCACGATGGTGCCCACGCCCGTCTTGGTGAAGAAGGCCGGGATGCCCGCGCCACCGGCACGCAGCTTCTCGGCCAGCGTGCCTTGCGGCGTGAACTCCAGCTGCAACTCGCCGGCCAGGTACTGGCGCTCGAACTCTTTGTTCTCGCCCACGTAGCTGGAGATCATCTTCTGGATCTGGCGCGTGTTGAGCAGCTTGCCCAGGCCGAAACCATCAACACCGGCGTTGTTGGAGATCACCGTGAGGTCCTTGACCCCGCTGGCCTGCAGCGCGTCGATCAGCGCCTCAGGGATCCCACACAGGCCGAAGCCGCCCACGGCGAGCAATTGCCCGTCCTTCACAATCCCTGCCAACGCGCTGGCGGCGTCGGGATAGACCTTGTTCATCCAATCACTCCTTGGCTCAGGGGAATCTCGATGGAAGCCTCACGCGTGTTGCAGTGCAGCGTGGCACAGCGTACACCCAGCCCCTGTGGAAAATCCAGATGCCCAGGGACCTCAGGGCGAAAAAAAGCGCGCCTGTGGCGACAGACGCGCGCTGTGTTGCAAGGCTGCCAAACCGGTGGCCCCGCGCGGTCACCGTGGGCTCACTTGCCCGGCAAGGCCGGCGGCACGTCGCCACCGGGCAGTGCCGGCGTGGGCGCCTTGAGCGCGCGGAAGGCCTCGGGCAAAGGCGTGGGCCGGCCGGTGTCCTGGTTGACCCAGACCAGGGTGGCGCCGCCCGCGGCGTAAGGCGCGCCGGGTTCGTCGCTGCGCTCGACCGTCACGAAGGTGTCGATGCTGGTGCGGCCAGGGTCGGCCACGTACAGTTTGATCGTCACCGTGCCAGGGAACACGACCGGGCGGTAGAAGTTGAAGAAGGCGTTGGCGATGACCGGGCCTTCGCCCTCCCCGCCCACCGACCCGCTGATCGCCTGGATCCAGCTGACACGCGCCTGCTCCATGTAGCGGAAATAGACGGTGTTGTTGATGTGGCCCAGGGCGTCCATGTCGCCCCACAAGATGGGCAACTCCAGCTGGTGGACCAGGATTTTGTGCTCAGGGATCTCGAGGCGCATGGGCGTGACAAACGATGGAAGCGCGGGGCGCGCGATGCCGCACAGATGCGGCCCCTTCGCGCCAATTCAAGTCGATCGATCGGGGCCGAGGCTCAGGCCGCGGCCATGCCATCGTCGGCCGAAATGACGGCGCCATTGATGAAGTCGCTCTGCGCCGAGCACAGCATCACCACCAGGGCGTCCAGGTCCTTGGGGCTTCCCACGCGCTTGCGCGGCAGCATGTTGACCAGCTTCTGGCCCGATTCGGTGGACCAGTGGTGGTGGTTGATTTCCGTGTCGATGTAACCCGGGCACACCGCGTTGGTGGTGATGCCGAAGCGCCCCCACTCGGCGGCCATCACCTTGGTCATGTGAATGACGGCGGCCTTGCTCATGCAGTACACGCCAATTTGCGGCAGCGTGCGCAGGCCCGCGGCCGAGGCGATGTTGACGATGCGGCCACCCGTGTACGTGCCAGGCGCCGAACCCTTGGCGCGCGCCAGCATGCGCTTGGCCACTTCCTGGGCGACGAAAAACGAACCGCGCGTGTTGGTGTCGAAGACGAAGTCGTAGCTGTCCTCGGTGACATCGATCAGGCGCTCGGTGGTGCTCACGCCCGAGTTGTTGATCAGGATGTCGATGGGGCCGACTTCGGTCTCGGCATGGGCCACGGCCGATCGGATGCTGGCCAGGTCCGTCACGTCCAGGCCCACCACGTGGGCGTCACCGCCTTCGGCCTCGATCTCGGAGCGCAAGGTCTTGAGCAACTCGACGCGGCGACCGGCCAGCACGACGGCCGCGCCAGCCTGCGCCAACGTCAGCGCGAACTGCTTGCCCAGGCCGCTGGAAGCGCCAGTGATCAGGGCCACGCGGCCGGAAAGGTCCAGGGTGTAACTCATGCGGAATGCTCCTCAAACAGGCCACAAACCATAGCACGGTCGCGACTTCACACCGGCGCGGCACCCGCCGAAGTTGCCGTCTGCACAGCCCTGCGGACATCGCCCCACCCATGCGGGGGAGATTTTCGAACGACCGTGCTTTTTTATGCAAAATGATGCGCGTGTCTGCAATTAGAATCGCGGGCTTGATCCAAGAACAACCCGGCCTGTTTTGTCCGAACAGAAGGAAGCACGATGACGCCCCAGGAAATCCTTGAGCAGTTTGGTCCCCGCGAATCGATGGAGTACGACGTCGTCATCGTCGGCGCGGGCCCCGCTGGTTTGTCCACCGCCATCCGCCTCAAGCAACTGGCCGAGAAGGCTGGCAAGGAAGTCAACGTCGTCGTGCTGGAAAAGGGCTCCGAGCCTGGCGCGCACATCCTGTCGGGCGCCGTGATGGACCCGATCTCGATGACCGAGCTCTTCCCCAACTGGAAGGAACTCGGCGCGCCGCTGAACCAGCCCGTCACCGCCGACGAAGTGCTGGTGCTGAGCGAGACCGGCGCCACCGCCACGCCGCAAGCCCTGATCCCCAACAACTTCCACAACCACGGCAACTACGTCATCAGCCTGGGCAATGTGACCCGCTGGCTGGGCCAGCAGGCCGAGGCCCTGGGCGTGGAAATCTTCCCCGGCTTCGCGGCCGCCGAAGTGCTCTACAACGACGACGGCTCCGTCAAGGGCGTGGCCACCGGCAACATGGGCATCGACAAGTCGGGCGAGCCCACCGGTGACTTCCAGCTGGGCATGGAGCTGCTGGGCAAGTACACCATCTTCGCCGAAGGCGCGCGCGGCCACCTGGGCAAGCAGCTGATCGCCAAGTTCAAGCTCGACGAGGGCAAGGACCCGCAGAGCTACGCCATCGGCATCAAGGAACTGTGGGAAATCGACCCCGCCAAGGCCAAGCCCGGCCTGGTGGTGCACACCGCCGGCTGGCCCATGGACACCTCCACCTACGGCGGCGGCTTCCTCTACCACCTGGAAGACAACAAGGTCACGCTCGGCTTCGTGACGGGCCTGGACTACCAGAACCCCTGGCTGAGCCCCTTCGAAGAGATGCAGCGCTGGAAGACCCACCCCAGCATCAAGCAGTACCTCGAAGGCGCCAAGCGCCTGAGCTACGGTGCCCGCGCCATCACGGCCGGCGGCATCCTGTCGCTGCCCAAGTTCGTGTTCCCGGGTGGCGCCCTGGTCGGCTGTGACGCCGGCTTCCTGAACGCGGCCCGCATCAAGGGCTCGCACGCCGCCATGAAGACCGGCATGCTGTGCGCCGAAGCCATCTTCGACGCCCTGGGTGCCGACCGCCAGCACGACGAGCTGAGCGCCTACCCTGCGTCCTTCGAGAAGAGCTGGCTGAAGGAAGAGCTGGACTCGTCCAAGAACTTCAAGCAGTGGTTCAAGAAGGGCATGTACGTGGGCATGCTGATGACCGGCATCGAGCAGTGGCTGCTGCCCCGCCTGGGCATGAAGGTCGCGCCCTGGACCATCCACCGCACGGAAGCCGATCACACCCGCCTGCTGCCAGCCGCACAGTGCGCCAAGATCGACTACCCGAAGCCGGACGGCAAGATCACCTTCGACCGCCTGAGCTCGGTGTTCGTCTCGAACACCAACCACACCGAGCACCAGCCGGCCCACCTGACGCTGAAGAACGCGTCGGTGCCCGTGCAGGTCAACCTGGCCAAGTTCGCAGGCCCCGAGTCGCGCTACTGCCCGGCCGGCGTGTACGAGTTCGTCAAGACCGACGACAACCAGGACAAGCTGGTGATCAACGCGCAGAACTGCGTGCACTGCAAGACCTGCGACATCAAGGACCCGACCCAGAACATCGTCTGGATCACGCCCGAAGGCGGCGGTGGCCCGAACTACGCCGGCATGTGATTGGCCCGGGGGGCAGTCTCACCAGACAGCCCATCAGCCGACGTGACAAGGAGCCCCGAGGGGCTCCTTTTTTCATGCCATCGGCAGAACTCAGAACCCCCGGAGGTCGGTCACGGGCTCCAGCAGATCGCCACTCCGGATGAGTTGGAGGGTGGCCGTCAGCACATCGATGTCGTTGTCGAAACTGCCGTGCGCCGCCGGGATGGTGGCGTCCAGGGCGGTGCGCACCTTGTCGTTCTGGATCACTTTCAGCCGCTTGTCCAGCTTGGCTTCTGCGGCCGCACGGCGCCAGGCCCTCAGGGTCTCGCCGGTGGACGAGGCCCCGTCCCAGGCGCGGGCGCTTTCGCGCTCGTCGAAGACCTTGTGCAGGCCCAGGATGGGCGTGCGGGGGTCGGGCTCCAGGGCGTTGGACACCAGGTACAGCAACGATTTGCGGTACATCTGCGCGGTGTTGTCGTCGAGCTCCAGCTTGTCGCTCAGCAGCGCGATGTGCGTGCGCGGCAACACGCCCGAGGCGGCATAGTGCTCGTTGGCGAACTGCACCGTGCAGGCAGGCGCGTACAGGTGCACACCGGGCACCCAGTCCAGCACGGGCTTGTTGCCATCGGCCTGGGTGCGCTGCAAACGGCCAATGAGGTGGCCCAGCCAGATGCTGCCCGCCGAGTGGCCGACCAGGTGGATCTCCAGCTGATCTCCCCACAGGCGGACGAGGTCACTGAGGGCGCGCACCAGCAGGTCGCCCGCGCGGCTGGGGCCATGCGCCAGTTCGGCGTTCTCCTTCATCTCTGACCAGATGGGCTTGGCCAGTTTGCGCCCCACGGTGGACTCGATGAGCGCGTCGCTGCGCTCGGTCAACCAGTCGCTCAGGCCCGTGGCCGCAGGCTGCTTGCGCCGCCAGTCGCTGAGGATGTCGCCGAGGCTCTCCAGCAAGCCCGTCTTCCAGACGACGAACAAGGGGTAGCAGCCGTTGGCGTCGAAGACGCGCCCCAGTGCCTGGGCCCGCTTGAGCCCCGCATCTTCGCTGTTGAGGCCGCCGTGCACGTACAGCAGCAAACGCTTTTTCTCATCGGCGGGGCGGCTGCGGAACCACCGATCGGGCAGCACGGTCACCTGGTGCGACAAGGTTCGGGTGCGCTCGTCTTCCGTGAGGTAGCTGTGCACGCGCCCATCGTTGCCCAGGATGACGCTGTGCTCGCGGGCCTGCGCCTCGGACCACCAACGCCCTTTGGCGCCGGCCTTGGCGCGTGCCGCGGCGACGGTGCTGCTGGCGCGACCGGCCAGGATGCCCGGCACGCCCATGGCCACCACCCAAGCGTCCATGGCATGGGCCAGCCAGTCTTCGTAGGTGATCACCGCAAAGCCGTGGGCGCCCCAATCCGGGCCCCAGGAGTTCTGCAGGATGAAGCCCTCGGTGTTGAAGCCCACCAGAGCGTAGGCATGGCCCGCCTCCTGGCGAACCGTGCCATCGAAATCGATGACGGGCAGGTCTGCGTGACCACCAGGCAGTTTGCGCACCAGCGGCACGCCGTCCCAGCCCGGGTGAACGTAGCTGGACACATAGACCGCACCGACCGCCTGGATCGCCGCTTGCAGGTCGGTGATGGCCTGGGGCTTGATGCGGTAGTACACGCCAAGGGTGTGCGCCCGCGCCCGTTCTGCGTAACCAAAGCGAGGCTGCCGGCGGGTGTCGCTGCTGTAAGGCCAGTCCTCCTCCAGGCAGACACCATGGGAGAACCAGCCCTTGATGGCGCCTCGGCAACTGGAGCCCTCGTAGTTCTCGCCACCGTACTCATCGTGGCGGCGGGCCATGTTGTAGAGCATGCGGGGGCTGACCGACGGGATGACCGCAGGCATGCCCTGCTGCACCCAGCGCAGGTAGTTCACCACGCCAGCCAGGCCGAAGCCGGTGCAGGCGCCTTCTTGCCCCTGGTCCAGGATGAGCCCCGCCTTGGCGTAGTTGGGCAGCCACTGTTTGAGGTGCTCGGTCAGCGGCCATTCCGGGTGCAGGCTCACGGGGGGCGGTTGGTAGTCGCGGTCGCGCAAGTCGGGCGCATCCTTGCGGGTGTTGAGCACGCGAGGGGTTGCCCGCGTCAGCGCTGCGGCAGCCTTGGCCTTGGCTTTGCGCAGCTTGCCTGGCTTCGTGGTGGCAGGCTTGGGCGCCGCGGCTGGACAGGCGGACTCGGCCAATGCGAACACGCTGCTGAAACGGTCGAGACCATGGGCGCCACCGTTGACGACCTTGCGTGCGACGCGCAGGTCTTGCGCATCCAGCGCCGCGTCCAGGCGGTCCACGTGGTCATGCAGGAACGCGGCCAACAAGGCGGCAGCCACCTCGGGTGCATTGGCCAGATCGGGCTGTGACACCACGTCGATGCCCAGTGCATCCCGGTAGGTTTCGTAGTTGGCACGCCCGGTCAGTTGCACGAAACCACGCCCTCGGAAGCGCGCGCCTTCCCCCTTGCCATTGCCGAGTTTGCCGTCGTAAAGCGCGAAAGGCGCGCCACCCGGCGCGGTGTTGTACTTGGACGGGTACTCCGAAATCGGCACGAAGCCTTCGGTCTCGGCACGGATGGTGCCCAGCGCCGTCAGCAGCAGTTCGCGGCGGCGCAAGCCGAAAGCCTGCAGCGATGCGACCACGTACTGCAAGTAGCGCGAAATGTTGACGGGCTTGGTGTCAGGGAACAGGGGCTGGACGTTGGTCGAGTTCAGGGACACGTCCAGCGCTGGCCAATCTGCCAGGCCCAAGGCCAGCAGGTTGCAAGGCCCCACGATGCCATCGGCCATGAGCCCTGAGCCGGACTGCCACTGCCGCAAGGCGGCATCCATGGACGCATCGAAGGTGTCACCGCCCGTGGCCAGGCCCGGGTAGAGCGCCGCCAAGGGGCCCAGCTCACTGAGCAGGGCCTTGCGGATGCGGCGCACCATGTCGCCCTGGCTGCCTTGCTGGAAAAGAAGTGCGTTCACGTGGCCTCCCTTGGTGATGCGTGATGCATGCACCATGTTGGAAGGCTTTTCATCCGGCGGCAAGGGGCGCAACGCAAGTCCCCCACGTTCAAAGCGCCGTCAGTGGCAGCGCAGCGACAGGCTCAGGGCTGCTGCGGGGGATCATCCCCGTCGATCACCTGAGGCAGCGGCATGGGCTCATGCTGAGGGTCTGGCTCGATCACCTCCAGCCCGTGCAAGGCCTGGCGCGACATGGCCGCTTGCCGGACATCGCGCTGCGCCTTGATTTGCGCGCGGCGCTCGGCGAAGAATTGCTTGAGCAAGGCGCTGGCAGGCTCGGCCAGCACGCCACCGACGATCTGGGTGTGGTGGTTGAGTTGCCGGTTGGCGAACAGGTCCATGACCGAGCCGGCCACGCCCGTTTTGGGGTCGGTCGCGGCAAACACCACCCGCTTGAAGCGCGCGTGCATCAACGCCATCGCGCACATGGCGCAGGGCTCCAGCGTCACGTAGAGCTCGCATTCGGGCAGGCGGTAGTTGGCCTGCAGCAAGGCCGCATGGCGCAGGGCCACGATCTCGGCGTGCGCGGTCGGGTCGTGCGTGGTGATGGGCCGGTTGTAGCCGGTGGCGATCACCTGCCCCGCCCGCACGATGACGGCGCCCACAGGCACCTCGCCCGCCAGCCAGGCGTTGTGGGCCTGGTCGAGCGCGATGCGCATGGCGTGTTCGTCGAACGATTCGGTCATGGGGCTCACAGGTGAGAAGGCACGGGCAGGGACGGCCTTATTATCTTTGGGTATCCACGCCTCGGCACCGCCTCCGTTCGCTCCCATGTCCGATGTGTCTCTCTGGCAACTGGCTTGCGACGGCAGCGCCGTGCCCAACCCGGGGCGCCAAGGCTTGGCAGCGGTGCTGCGTTCACCCGACGGAGAGCGCCACGTGCGCGCCATGGCCTGGCCCAGCAGCGGTTGCAACAACGAGGCGGAACTGCGCGCCTTGATGCTGGGCCTGACGATGGCGCAAGCACATGGCGCAAAGCAACTGCGCATCCAGACCGACAGCAGCGTGCTCGTGGACCAGTTGGCGGATGGCCGCGCGCCCACCATCCAGCGCCTGCTGCCCTTGTTGAGAGAAGCGCTGGACGCACTGGCTGGCTTCGACCATGTCCAGTGGCTGTGGGTGCCCAGGCACCGCAATGCCGAGGCCGATGCGCTCGCCCGCGGTGTGCATGGCCTGGGGCCCAAGCCTGGCCGACCGGTGGGCATGAAAAAAAATCGCCGAAAGCTGTAAACACCCACGGGTCTCGCCCGACGAAGCTGCACGACATCCAGCAAGAAGGCTGGCATGTCGCACACATCCCACCCCGGTGGCGCCAGCGCGCCGGGTGTGCCACAGCTTCACCGTGAGAGAGAACCCCATGACCCGCAACCACATCCCCTTGTCCACCCTCGCACTGACGGTCGCGCTCGGCACCGCCTTCGCGACCTTGCCGGCCGCTGCAGCCGAAGTCAGCGCCAAAGAAAAGTGCTACGGCGTGGCCCTCAAGGGCAAGAACGACTGCGCCGCTGGCCCTGGCACCAGCTGCGCGGGCACGTCCAAAACCGACCACCAGGGCGATGCCTGGACGTTCGTGCCCAAGGGCACGTGCGAGAAGCTGGCCTCGAAGACGTCGCCCAGTGGCTTCGGGCAACTGGCCGGGTTCAAGCCGGGCAAGAAGTCCTGAGCAGGCCGCGCCAAGGGCTTGGGCACGCTGCCATGACAACGCTCACGCCACCCGTGGCGCCCTCCTTGGCGCATTCATTGGTGCCCTCAGCGCGCCCTGCGCCCTTGCCTGCGCGTGCGGGGCTGGGACTCAAGCCTCAGCACTTCAAGGATGTGCTGGCGCAAGGCCCTGACATCGGCTTCTTCGAGGTGCACGCCGAAAACCACATGGTCGCAGGCGGGCCCTTGCCGCACTTCCTGGCGCGCATCCGGGAGCGCTACCCGCTGTCCCTGCATGGCGTGGGCCTGTCGATCGGCGGCGAAGCACCGCTGGACGAGGGCCACCTGCAACGCCTCAGCGACCTGATCGAACGCTGCGAGCCCGCGGTGTTTTCGGAACACCTGGCCTGGTCCAGCCACGGCGGGCATTTCCTCAACGACCTGCTGCCCTTGCCTTATGACGGCGACACGCTGGCCCGCGTCTGCGGCCACATCGACCAGGTGCAGTCCCGCCTGCGGCGCCAGATCCTGCTGGAGAACCCGGCCACCTACCTGGCTTTCGCCTCGTCCACCTTCAGCGAAGCCGACTTCCTCCGCGAGGTGATTCGACGCACCGGGTGCGGCCTGCTGCTGGACCTCAACAACGCCCATGTGTCTTGCACCAACCATGGGCTCGATGCCGACGCCTACATCGACGCCCTGCCGCTGCACGCGGTGGGTGAAGTCCACCTGGCCGGCCATGCCGTTGACGAAGACGCTGCCGGCGCGCCTTTGCTGATCGACCACCACGGCAGCCCGGTGGACGAGGCCGTGTGGCGCCTGCACGAGCGCCTCATCGCACGCCTGGGGCCCCTGCCCACCCTGCTGGAGCGCGACAACGACGTGCCCAGCCTGGCCACCCTGCTGACCGAAGCCAGCCGGGCAGAGCGCACCTTGGCGCGATGGGGCACAGCATGAGCCAAGCCTTGTTCGCCGCCGCCCTGCTGGGCCCCACCCTGCCCTGCCCCGCAGGCCTCATGGCCTGGAATGGGTCGGACCCCAACCGCCGCCTGGCGGTGCACCGCAACAACGTCGTGGTGTCGCTGGTCAAGGCCCTCGCCGACACCTTCCCGGTCACGCAGCAACTGGTGGGCGGAGACTTCTTCCGCGCCATGGCACGCACCTTCGTGCAGCACTCGCCGCCGACCTCGCCGGTCATGGTGTTCTATGGCGAGGGCTTGCCCGACTTCATCGCAGGCTTCGGGCCAGCACAGGCGCTGCCTTACCTGCCAGAGATGGCCCGGCTGGAAATGGCCAGGGTGCGGGCGTGCCACGCGGCCGACGCGCCTTTGATGACCCAGGCCGACATCTACCTCGCCCTCTCCAGCGCCCACCATCTGGGGGAGATGCAGATCGTGTGCCAGCCCTCGGTCCAGGTGGTGCACGCACCGCACGCCGTGGTCTCGCTGTGGGCCGCCCACCAGGACGCTGCCTTGCTCGACCAACTGGCGACGCTGGACCTGGCACAGCCCGAGTCGGCGCTGGTTCTGCGCCAAGCGCTCGACGTGGTGGTGCTGCCCGTGCCGCATGGCACCGCCCAGTTCACGCAGGCCCTGCTGGCGCAACAGTGTCTGGCAATGGCCACGGCACACGCCGCGGCGGCCGACCCGCACTTCGACCTCACCACGACCTTCCGCCTGTTGCTGGCGCAAGGCGTCCTTTCATCCTTCGGCCAACACTCAGGGAGCCCACCATGAACCCACCATCCTTGCCACACACCGAGATGTCGACCACCTCGCTGGCTTGGCCCGTCAAAGCGACCCGATCCTTCATCGGCGCATGCGAACGCTTCCCGCACAGCCTGCTGGCCTTGCTCGCGCGCTTCTCGATCGCCGCGGTGTTCTGGAGTTCAGGCCAGACCAAGGTCGAGGGCTTCGTGCTCAACCTCGTGAGTGGCGAATCCGTGTGGGGCTGGCCGAAGCTGTCGGACAGCGCGCTGGCGCTGTTCCAGGAGGAGTACCGCCTGCCCTTCGTGCCGCCGGAGATCGCCGCACCGATGGCCGCGACGGCCGAGCACCTGTTGCCCGCCCTCATCCTGATCGGCCTGGGCACGCGCTTCTCGGCCCTGGGGCTGCTGGGCATGACGGCGGTGATCCAGCTCTTCGTGTACCCCGGCGCCTACGCGACCCACGGCACCTGGGCCGCGGTGTTGCTGGGCCTGATCGTGCGTGGCCCGGGTGTGCTGTCGCTGGACCACCTGCTGGCGCGGCACATTCAGGTCGGTCTGAGGTAAATTGCGGCCATGTCCCGTGTGTTGGCCATCGCTGTTGCACTGTTGCTCGCCTTGCACACGGCATGGGCCGCAGCGCGACCGGTCCACACGTGCTGTGACGGCGCAGCTTGCCCGGACACGGCCATGTGCCTGAGCGCAGGCTGCCATCCAGGTGAAAACCAAGCTGTTTTGGATGACAACGGCGAGCGCGCTGTCAAAGTGCCCGGTGCCCGACCCGACCTGGGGCCTCAGATTCAACTCGCTGGCGTTGTCGGCTCAGCGATCTGGCGCCCACCACCGAGCCAAAACGCTCTCGTGATCTCGCCCACATGAACACCAGCATTGGAGAAACCCCATGACATCCAGATTCACCAAGATCACCGTTGCTCTGGCCCTGTTCAGCGCATCAGCCACGGCATTGGCGTCCAGCGTTTGCTGCGGTGACATCGCCTGCTGCCTCCAGCAGATGATGGATTGCTGCTTCCACTGACATTGATCTCTGCGCAGTCGGTCCGTTGAAGGGCCGCAGCGTGCCGGGGCGGCTCCTCAGGGGCCGCCCCTTTTTCATGGGCGAGGCAAAGTCATTCCCACTCGATCATTTCCGGCACCTTGGGAGCCGCATGGCCATTGGGTTCTTGATGTTCCAAGATTTCTTTCTACCGTCTTTTTTACCGACGCTGGAAGGTGGTGATTGCAACGATGGTTGCCGGTCAGCCGACAGCCATAACGCGGTTTCTAGTGTACACGGCGAGCCTGTAAAACGTTGAACTGTAGCGCGCCAAAGAAATCAGAACGCGGCGCAGGCAACGCAACTGCCTCGCATAGGAAGACTGCCCATGAGGCTTTAAACGGATCACCTCGCCGATCAGCAGCAGAGGTGATCTACTAAGTGCGTGGTGGTCATCACGGCGACTTGCTACGCATGCTTGCCAGAGTTTTCGTCATCCAAAAATCGCTGCATGGCTTCAAAGGCTCGCTGTTCGTTGTCTTTGAGACTGACCACAGAAACCGGGTCGGGCGTCGGGCGAAAGCTTGAAAGCGTCTGCTCAGTTTCTCTTCGAGCTGCAATCCAAGCCTGAAGCAACGGCTGCCACTGCTGACTCCAAAAGGAAAACGGACGAGAATCAGGGGACGCCACCTTACGCAGCGCGTGATGCATGACGGCTCCCGCCGTTCGCGATGGATCATCCCATTTAACCGGGATACTCCAGCCTGCATCCCGAAGCCCACTGGGATGCCCCATATCTGGACCGACCATTGCCGTAGGTGCATCGCTGACAGTCCCAAGGCCAAATATCTTGTGATCGACTCGATCGCCTTCTTCAAGTGGACTACCTGCGACTGCCATTTTTCAATCTCCTTGTTTAACATCGTGACTCAAAACCATGAAGGCTGGTTGAGCGACTAGCACTGGACTGATCACATCGCGAATCTCGCTCAACCCTGCAATGAGCAGGTCATATTGCTCGGTTCTTCGCCCTTGATCCCAAATGACCGGCAGCACTTTGCGGTATGGACTGCCAAGCTTCAGATAGAGGCTAACGTCCTCACCTATTTGGGAAATCAGCTCTTGCGGTGAACTCTTCTCCCGCCAATATTTGACCTCAATGACGAGATGAAGCGACGGGATAACGAGGTCTGCGCGAGGTTTCTTCTGTCCGACCGATGCAAGCCACTCTTCGTCACGAAGATCAGAAAAAACTGGCGCCAACACGGCGCAAAGAAGATTCTGAAAGTGGTACTCATTTTCGACAGCCCACTTCTGTGCGGTCGAATTCGGCGTCTTCTTTTGCTCGTCCCAGGTCCATCTACGCAGCCCAGCCGGAAGTCTTCGGAGAATAAGCCCCACGTCATCCAGGCTGGGTGCTCGCAGATCAATTTGTAATGCGCCCTGGGCGAGGAAGCGAAAGGCAGCAAGATCCAGCGCTGCTTGCTCAGGCTCGCTGTAAACAACCGACTTGATGCGTCCAAGCACTTGCGCCGAGATGTCGGCGCTTGCTGTAATTGACTCCGCCAGTCCCCGCGCCACGTAAATCGTCGCACCGACTGTGGACAACGAGACCTTCGGTACCTCAGCCAAAGTCAGCCCGGATCGCACCTTGATCATGGCCAGAAGTTCTTGACGCCATCCAGCGTTCTCACATGGCTGCAAGTTGGCAACAAGCGATGAGAACCACGAGCCAAACCTTTGCCATCGCTCGCTATCAGCAACGGTGAGCAGGCCAACCAACACACCTGTATGCGCCAATGGCTGCATCAGGCTGGCCATTGATGTCTGCGAGCCGCCGTTTCGCCCCGTTAGCCAATCCACCCCTTGCGAGAAGGAGTTACGACATGAAGTGCCGAGCACGGAATCAATGGCTAGCAAGAAGCCCAATGCCGAGACTGCATGAATGGAACGGCCGCCTCCAGCTATCTCATTGCACAGTTCTTCAGCCACTTGGGTGATCTGGTCGCGAGGCAAGTCTTCCTCAAGGACCCAATGATAGAAAGCTTGCGAAAGCGCACCAGCATCTTTCAAGGTCTGAGCCTGCGCCTCCACCGCCAGTAGAGATTCTGCCAACATGGAGTTCGCTTGACTCATAGAAACCACCGTGTGGTTCCGATCTTGCCCAGCATGACGCTCGGGCTCCACCGATTTCCTAGGCGATCCAGCCTCCCGAGAAGCCCCGCTACCAAGTCAGAGTAGTAGATCGTGACCGGCATCGCTGCGGGTAGGAAACTTCGCCACGAGTGATTCGAAAACCAGTAAACCTGTTTCGTGAGATAGATGATGTCAGTGAATGTCGAATCACGATGCAGCGTCAACAGCAACGGTTTGGGCAAGCCGTCCGTTGGCCGCTTGAGCTGCTGTGGGCCGGTTAAGGTCAACAGTGTTTCGTTGTTACCGATCTCGGAGTAAAGGCCGCGCACCGGCGTCTTCTCACCTCGACCTTTCACACCCACCGATTCGTCGTCGAATAGCAAGTAAGGATGGTCCTCCTTGACATGTAAGAACGCAAATCGAAGGTCAAAGTCCGAGAACTCTGCCAGCGCAGCCTTCACAGACTCAACCTCTGTATTGCGCATCGGCTTGAAGGCATGGACGATCACGCGAACCGAATCCCCCTTTATCCAGTTCATCTCGGTGCGGACTCGCTGCAGCGTTGCTTGCAGAGAGTCGGTCAAGGCCTCACCGTACTTTGCCATTGGGACCGCATTTGACAGGTTTGACAGCAGGTAGCCGCCATCCCCTCGGAATACACTTGTGATACCGACAATCCGCTCCTTCTTCGAAAAGCGTGAATCTCCGATCGCGGCACTGCCAAGGCCGATAACCACCTCGTGGGCAATACCCTTGTCGGACTTGATCAACCATGGAATGCCGCCCAGCTTTGCGTAGACGGCAAGGGCTAGATTACTAAGGGTGTATGCCAGGTTGCCAGGGGCCATGGCGAACGTCTCGCAGGCAATGAACTGCGTGGGAATTTGATTGGAAAGAAATGCCGCCTTCGCAACCAAGTACGGGTTGTCCTGAGGTGGTAGTTGACGTGAGTCCCTCTCCGTCTGAACCAGCGCCAAATGCCAGGGCGCGCCTTCGGCAGCCATACGCACAGCTTTGGAAGCTGCGGCGTGGTAAGCCTCAGCGGTGAAGCTATCGGCCTCTACGAAGGTCAGCGCTATATCCTGAAGACCGTAGATGCCCAGCAATCCTCTACCGAATGGCAGTGATCTTCCATCGACAGTCAGCCCGTCTCGCAACTTTCTTAGGAATAGTTCGAACTGCCCCCTACGCTTGCGGTCACAGATCACGCACACATTAGGTCGCGTAGGTGTGAACACATGCCTGCTGTACGGGCCATACTTCGCAAGCCCGGTTGCAGCCTGGGATGCCGATTTGAGCGTGCCAGCGTCGAAGACATACGTAGGAGTGCTGGCTTCCGCGAAAAGCGGAAACGAAATACCATCCCCCTCTTTGATCAGATCCCCGATGGTGACGCTTATCCTCTCCTGCAGTTCAATGGCGCCCAAACTCCGTACCCACGCTGAAATCCGCGTGATGTGCTCCATGCGAGCACGGCCCTTGCTATGCTCAAACACAATCTCGTCAATCTTGCCCTGAACCCTACCAGTTGCGCTTCGGGCAAAGTGCTGAAGAAGTCTTCGGATGTTCTCCGGCGACGCTTCCAAATACAGTTCGTCGAGAGGAAGGAACTCATCAACACTGTGAAACCGCTCTGACAGCCGCGCTTGGTCCCCAACAATTCCGCCCACACGGCCCACAAGCTTGCGTCGCTGGAGCATGCGGGTATCCTCAACCGGCAACCTGCGCTCAACCGCCAAGCCCTCCAGACGAACACCGCACTGAGTCAATTCGAGCAAACTAGTGGCGCATGACTTCTGTATTTCAATGTCCCAAAGAAGACCAAGTGAAGACGCGCCGTTTGTCTTCAACGACCTGATCGCGATGAGTACACGGGACTGTAGATGGATGTGCCGGTCAACGTCAGCAAAGCCCGTTGGCAAGATGCGTCCAATGGTGGTCAATGGGTTATAGCGCGCCACTGGGCGCCTGTTCGAGCTCAACAGCGTAACCAGCCGACTCTCCAACAACGGACGGATCAGAGTAGTGTTTTCGGCCAATGGCACTAGCGACTCTGTTCCGAGACGTGGAACATCGGCTGCAAGCGGTAACGCAGCGATTTGATCGCCACGACGGGTCACAGCGTACTGAGTGCGGTACTGATCACGGAGCGAGCGCAATTGCTCCGAGTCTTTGAAGGGAAGAGTCTGCAGCCGAATCGCATCGCCGTTAATGTTCACAGGTGTGAAATTGAGCTGCAGCAGTCTTCCCATTTATGTCACATCCTTCCTGTGTACCAGACCATCGCTTGGAATCTACTTTTTAGTTCATTGAGAAACACCGTGGCCTCGACCATGCGTCTTCACGCCCTAGCGGACACATTGCTCGTCATTGGCTCAATGGCAGATGCCAACATTTCCACATTCCCCTGAATCGCTTGGCCGTGCGCTTAACGCGAGACAGCCCACTTTTTGCAATAGTAACAAACGATTTTCAGGGGCTTGACGAAAGCAAACCACTCATTCGCTGGCCGGTGGCCCAAACAGATCGTTGGTGATCATTGAGCCACTTGTCTCGGCCAACAATTCCCGATGACTTGAACTGCTGGGCACCAAGTGCCCGCATTGGGCGAGCAAGCCATCGTAAGCAAGCACCCGCAGTCGATTGATCCTCTTCGTGCCCTTGGGGAACTGGATCAGATCGTCGTACAGCCTGGGGTGATCGGCACGCGCCAATTCAAAAACCAGACGGATTGGCTCTCCACTGACCTTGGCGTTGGCGCTCATGGCCTGCTCCCCGACGGCGTCACACCTTGATCAGCCCGTGGCGCGGCCATCACCGTCCGCGCATAGTTCTGCCCTGCCAGTTGAAAGCCCCGTACATTGGCAAACATGGGTTCCTTGACCTCATGGATCTTGTGATTCGGGAACGCAGCCTTCACCGCCTTCTTGAACAGGAAGGCACCGCCGCCGACCAGGATGATGTTCTGCAAGCTGTGTGGCGATTCGATGTACTGCTTCATCGCCGACACGGCCTGCTGCGCCACCGCCTCAGCCATGGGCATGAATCTGGTGATGTCGTAGGACTTCTGAAAAATCACCGGCTGCTTGCCCGTTCGCAAGGCCAGATCGATGGCGTCGAGGTCGCGATAAGGGCTGCCGATGTCCTTGGTAATCTCGGCGGCGATCAGCCGCAGCACATCCGACATGCCACGGTTGAACGAATGGCTTTGCTTTTGCACCTGCCTCATGCCCCTGGCCACCAACCAGTCGAAGGTTCGTGAGCCAGGGTCGATGATCAAGCTGTGCTCGTTGCCGATGGTGGCCATCTTCTTGTGCACCGATGCGTAATGCGCCATCCACCAGCTCTTGGTTGCGTAATGGATGTTCGGCCCGAGGAACCATGCGGAGTGATTCGCTACGCCGTAGCCATAGCCGGTGAATTCGCGATGATTGCGCGCCTCAAGGCCGGCAGACCAGTTGTTCATGAATCGATAGGAGAGGCCCGTCAGAAAGTCCACCTCAGTGGCCTTCTCGACCGAACTGCCACGCTTGTTGTTCTCAAGCGCCGTGACGAAGTTCGTGGCCCAGATCAGACGGTCATCCAAAAAATTCTTTTGCAGGATGAGCTTGAACTCCAGCTCCTTGTTGCGTGGTCCCCAAGTAGGCTCGACGTAGAGCGCCAAGCCGATCGGATCCACGAGCGGGTTGCGCACCTTTGCCGCCTCTGCCACCCCTGCCGGGCATGCAGCCCGCAGCCCGTAGCGTTGCCCTGGGGCCAGCAGGCGGCTACCAGCAACCGAACGTGACCGTCCAGGTTGCCGCCGATGCGTGCAACGCCGATGCCTTCATCGAAGGCTACAAAGGCGACTATTACCTGACATGGAATCAGTTTGTCGGGCCAAAGGAGGGCATTTATCAGCAGCTCGCACGGCAGCAGCCGAGCGATGCACGTGTCGCATGGAATCTCGCGCTCTACAAGGGCAAGCGGTTCAACCTGAACGGCTACGACAACAAGACTTCGGTGTATGGGATGCAGAACCTGACTTCGCAGGACTACGCGATCCGCTGCGCGGCCACCAGCTACCAGAAGGGCAAGAACGCTGGCACCGCCGCCGCCATGAGCGCCTATAAGCAGCTCGAAGCGCAGGAACGTCAATGATGAGCACGCAGCAAAACACCATCGTCGTTGGTGCAACCGGCGCGGGCAAAACTACCAGCCATCAAGAGCTGTTGGCGTTGTGCCTTCGGCGAGTTCCTGACCGCTTTATCGTGGGCGAAGTGACCAACCCGGAAGCCTTGCGGGGCCTGTTCAATCTGCCTGACCTCAACACCAAACCGGAGCAACAAGCATGACCACCTTCAAGGGCTATGACCGCAACGTCACCATTGACGAGCTTGTCGGGGTGCCGCCAGGCCAGCCGAAGCGCACGCAGGAGGACTTTTGGCGCGAGCAAGCCGCGCAGCTTGAAGAAGCCATCAAGACCCGCGCGCTGATCGAGTTCCTTCGGATTCGCACCAGCGAGGAAATTGCCCCGCTTGCAGGGCAGGAGTTCGCGGCGTTCACGCCGCAGGCTCAAGCCGGGATCGTAGCCACCTTGCTTGCCACGCTGACCGCATCCGAGGGTGTTCCTCAGTGATCTAACCAAGTGGTGACGGCCAAGAGCTGGCCAGGCGCGAGGCCTGTCACCAAATACCAAGACGAAAGCACTAGAAATGCCAGTTACCAAGGAGGGGTCGTCTCAGAAAACGGAAAATAAAGCACGCTAAGCGTGCGTGGAGGCTGGCACCCAGCGGTACAGCGTCGGAATGGACACGCCGAGGTTCTTGGCCACGTCCTTGGGCGGCACCCCGCTGGCCAGCAGCTTCTTGGCCGACTCGATCTTGCTGTCGGTCATCTTCGGCTTGCGGCCGCCTTTGCGGCCGAGCTGCTTGGCGACTTCCAGCCCGGCGCGGGGGCGCTCGACGGTCAGCTCGCGCTCCATTTCGGCAAGGCTCGCCATGACGTGGAAGAAGAACCGCCCGGATGGTGTGCCGGTGTCGATGGAGTCGGTGAGGCTCCTGAACTGGACACCGTGCTTGTGCAGATCGCCGACCAGATCGACCAGTTGCTTGACCGACCGGCCCAGCCGGTCGAGCTTCCAGACGACCAAAGTATCGCCTTCGCGCAGCATTTCGAGCGTCTTGGCCAAGCCAGGCCGGTCTGCCCGCGTGCCACTCACCTTGTCCTCGAAGACCTTTTTACATCCGGCCTTGCTCAAGGCTTCGCGTTGCAGCTCCAGGTTCTGATCCTGCGTCGAGACGCGCGCATAGCCAATCAACATGGCTTGTCTCGCGCCCGGTCGATGCGTTCCTGCATCGCCTGCATCACTTCTTCGTGGGTGTACGATCTGGCGTTGGCGTCGGTGGCTTGCCGCAGGGCTTCCTCAACCTCGCGCGTCATCCGCTCGTAATCCTCCGGCCACAGCGCTTGCTCCATGCGCAGCGACGCCTGACCCAGCAGGTGCAGCAGGCTGAACAGCCGCATGTCGTTGGTGGCGACGATGCGCTCCCGAATCTGCTCCTGAATAGCTTCGCTAGCCCGATGCGCTTGTGGTGTGGCAGTCCCCTCGTAGTCAGCGGGGAATTCCGCTTCCTCGGCAATCCTTGCCCAGGCGCTGGCCAGCGCCTCGATGGTTGACGTGCTCATTTCCGCCGCTCCTGTGCTCTTTGGCGAATCAACCGGCCAAGGGGCCTCGACGCGAAAACCAGCAGCATCACGCCTATCGGATACCAGGTCGAGAAGACCACCAAGGCATCGAAGGCTGGCCGTCCGGTGTTGGTAGGCAGTACGGCGGTCACAGCCATCAACCCGCCGACCGTCCAGATGATGCGCCACACGTAGGGCATCACGCGGGGCACGTAGCCGTCATCGAAAGCGGTCTGGTAGTAGCGGCGCAGGCCGCGCTCGGCAAGCGCCTGGCGCTGCCGCTCCGACAGCGCATCCGTCCGGCCATACCAGCGCCGGAATGGTGGACAGCGCAGCAGCAAAGGGGTGAAGAGGATCATCACCGCCACGATCGCGACACCCCACGCCATGACGGCGCCGGCATCGGGCCGCTTGGCGTTCTCGATCACGGGCGCGAAGACGCCCGGAGCACCGATCATCCAGAACAGCGCAATGTGCTGATGGAAGGAGAGCTTCATTTGCTCATCCACTTGCGCAGCAGGCGCTTTTTCAGGGAGGCGCGTTCTTGCGGGTTGCGTCCCTTGTGATTGGCGATGCGATCCGCCGTGGCGGCCTGGCGCTTGACGGGCCAGTAGGAGCGGCCATCCTTGCCCATCGACCAGACGCTGCTGGCCTGGTTTTCCAGCAGGGGCAGATGGGCGCTCAGGGCTTCGGGCGACGCGCTGGTCAGCGCCGTGCGCTCACGGGTGCGCCAGCGCTGATGCCAGAGCTTCTTGTCCTCGCGCTCGCTGCCGCAGGTCGTGTGCCCGACGATGGGTGTTTTGCGGCGGCTGCGGCTCATAACGTAGTGGTCTCCAAGAACATTCAGGACTGATCCCAGGCGTCGATGGTCAAGACCTGATCGGCAGGACAGGCGGCTACGCGGTCGGGAACTGGATGGTGTTCAGTCTCATGCCGACCCCATTCGATTGATCGCGTCGCTTGCGGCACGCTGCGACGCAAGGAGGTTTGCGACCTGGTTTAGCAGCCGTGTCCGCTGCATGTCTGTTACCCATCTCCCCGACCGCTCATTGGACCAACTCCAGAGATTGGGCTCTATCGCTCAGCCAATACGAAACCGGCATTGGCTGATGCCACAACCGAGACGAACACAAATGGCTCGGTACCTGTATTTCGCGCCCCGTGCACTTGGCCCGGTCTTGCCACGGCTATCTCACCTTCCCTGAGGGCACGAACAATCCCATTGCCCTGAAAGTAATCAGCCATTCCCGACAAAACAGTCCACGTGTCTTGGCCGTGAGGATGAATGTGAGCCGCAATTTCCTGCCCGGGATGGACATGCCAAACCACGATAATTGAGTCTCGGGTTTCAAGCACAACGGAACGAATAGGCTCGCCTTCGGACGGCTGAACATACTCGGCTACAGAAAATATTCTCGATTCAACAGTCATCGGAGATCCCTCTTTCACAGTGCCCCCAGACAGGCTGGAGATGAGTTCTAACTCGAATTTGAACGGGAGGCTGGTCGTGCGGTCGTGCAGTTGCCGATGAGCGTGTCGGCTGCTGCCTCCTTGCCCACCAGCGAACTCACGTCCGTTGCGGCCATCCAGAAGGTCTTGCCCGAGCGCGGCTCATAGGTCGCGGGATCGAACACGCCAGAGGGGCCGAACATCGGCGGCTTGATTGGTCATGGCTCCATGCCTTTGTCGTTACGGTCTTCATCGTCGGCATCCTGACGCACGGCGGGCAATTGCTGGAGCAACGCCGGCAGCCATTCCTGTACCGTCTCCCACACCACATCGAGGTTGATGTCGAAATAGCCGTGAGCCATGCGATTACGCATATTGCGCATGCTGCGCCACGGCACGTCGGCATGCGCCTGGGTGAACTCGACGTAGCCATCCATCACCTTTGTGGCCGCCTCGCCGATGACGATCAGGCTCATGATGACGGCCTGCTGGGTGCGCTTGTCGGCCAAGAAGTCGTCCTTGGCCATCCCTTCCACGAAGCTGCGCGCATCGGTTGCGGCCTGCTGAATGTGGTCGAGGTAATCGGGCAGGCGGTTCTCGCTCATATCGGTTGCGCCTCCGCGAGCACCTTGGCCCGGAACTTCGGCGGCAGGTCGCCGGGAGTCAGCAGATCGACGTCAACGCCGAGCAGCGATTTCAGTTCTTCTTCCAAATCGCCCAAGTCCAACAACGTGGCACCGGGCAGCGCATCGACCAACAGGTCGAGGTCGCTGCCATCCCGGTCGGTGCCATGCAGCACCGAGCCGAAGACGCGCGGGTTCGCGGCGCGAAAGCGGCCTACCGCTTCACGCACTGCGCTTCGCTTCATGTCAAGCACAACAGACGGTCGCATGGGCATCCTTTCTTATCGAAACTCGTTGAGATGATATGCAATCAAGAATAGAATTTCAAGAACTATTTTCGAGAATCGCAATGCCTTGATTCCCGTGCCGCGCCTGTCATTTTCAGAAGACGACTGCACCAATTATTAGAAGTCGATAACACTACATCGGCGAGAGCGAAAACTTCCCGGCTCAGTGCGAGCTAAGTCTGCCTGCGTACCTTCTCCACTGTGCAAATCCCTGCACTCTTCTGGAGAAGCATCATGTACCGCTACACCAAACTTTCCCTTCTGGCCGTCGCCATCGCTGCAACCGGCGCGGTCGCCTACGCCGCCAATGGCGGTATGGAAAACGACGCCCTGGCAATCAGCAAGGCCAAGATTCCCCTCACACAGGCGGTCACCGTCGCCGAGCAGCACGCCAATGGCAAGGCGTCACGCGCCGAGTACGAGAACTCGAAGCAAGGCTGGGTCTACGACGTGGAAGTCGTCAGCGGGGCCAAGGTCTTCGATGTCCGGGTCGATGCCGACAAGGGCACGGTCATCTCGTCTGCCGAGGACAAGGCGGATCACGATGATGACCACGACAAGCGGGACTGACTCCCGACAGTATGGCCGGATCGTTTCCCTCGGAGGCGATCCGGCCCGGAGACCTCATGGAATCACTCAACCATACATTTTTTCTCTGGCTCAACGCACCGGAGCATCCCAGTGCTTTGGCTCTGACGTTGGCCACCTTCTTTGCCGAACAGCTCATCTGGGCGGTTCCACTC
>Ga0209107_10000190_pt1 | contig 36720 bp, 42 predicted proteins | sample LakErihyJuly2011_2_FD_187460 | JGI IMG/M metagenome (GOLD analysis project Ga0209107, IMG submission 187460) | Freshwater microbial communities from dead zone in Lake Erie, Canada - CCB hypolimnion July 2011 (SPAdes) (version 2) | ecosystem: Environmental > Aquatic > Freshwater > Lentic >...
GTATTTGCGCTTTGTTCGCTATGTTGCCATCCCGGGAAGCGTAGCCCGTACCTTTACCTACCAGCCTAGGTCGGCGTGGAAGAGCACGAGTTCAACAACACAGGTTTCCGTGAATCTACAAGCGCAGTTCTATCAAAACGACATTGCTACAACAATAGGAACAAGCGATACCAAATCATCAACCCTTACTACCGTAGCCGCCTCTACATGGGCTTGGGAGGTGTACGCCAACCCCAATTCCATTCCTGCCATCCCAACCGATGCGGCGTTTATTAGAGTTGCGGTAGGCGTGACCGTAAACACTTTGACAACGAGCGCATGGACAGTAGACCTGCACGAGGTACGCATTGACCATGGCGGGATTCAACTCCTCCTCTCGGACCAGAGCCAGCCCGGGGTCTATGGCTATGGAACCATTTACCTCTACGGCGGGGTTATGTGGATCAGACCAAACGAGATTGCGACATCTGGTTCAAACCCAAGCATCTATCTGGACTCAACCACAGGGAACATTGGTATTGACCCGACAAGCACTGGCAGCGCGCAGATTCTTGGCAGCGCGTCAGTTACGGGAAACCTTTCTACATCAGGAGATCACAACCTTCAGGGCGACCTCAACATCGGCGTATCAGACACAAGTGCGCTTGGGGCAGTCATCTTTAAGGGAGGCAACGGCGGCTCTATCCGAGCATTCAGCGCAACAGCGGGCAACGATAGCCTCGCCATCAAGAATACAAGCGGGTCAGCGTACTCGCCACTAGTAGCGGATTCGTTCTTCCCCGGCGGGCAGGGTTCATTTAGGCTAGACCATGACGGCAACTTTGACCTCAATGACTCCCTAGATGTAACGGGAAACATTACGGCAACAGGAACTATGGTTGCGACAGGCGACATTACAGGCTCCGATGTGGTGTCCAATGGAGTCTTCTACAACGATCAGCCGCTTACAAGCACACTAACCACCAACGGAGTTCGCTTTACCCTTATTTCAGGCTCCCTATTCCGCCTTGATCGCATTACCTCATCTGCTCGGTTTAAGACAGACATTGTAGACGCGGGTAACGAGGTGCTGGAAGCATCGCGCAGAGTTCACGCACGACACTACAAATCAACAATTTCTCACGAGAATGGCGGAACGCGCCTTGGCTTTATTGCGGAAGAGTTAATGGATGCTGGGCTAGATCATGCCGTCGGAGTTGATGAAGAGGGAAGACCAGATACAATTGACCCCGTAGCACTTATTGCCGCTTTGTGGAAGCGGGTGGAAGACCTAGAGGCTCGCCTTGCTGAAGTAGAGGGTGTATGACCGAATCACAAGCACGCCAGATTATTAACAGGCTAGACGCTCAGTCCGCCAAGATTGACAAACTACAGAGCCAAATTGACGAGATGCGGGGCGGTCTTTCCGTCCTCAAGGCTATTGGAGGGTTGCTCGGAGTAGGGGGGATCGGCGCGCTGTTGGCGTGGCTACAGGCTCAGGGCAAGTAATGCGCCGCGCGCTCCTGCCGCTGGCATCAGCCGCAATCCTCCTCGCTTCCGTCGTAACGGTACGGGCTGAGTCCGCCTACCCCGCAATCAGGGTTGACCACACCATGGATTTCTTTGTGGTGGTTGAGTCCGAAACCTTCTTCAGCGCCGAGACAGATTTGTGTCCAGACACCGAAGCATTCTGGTGCGCTTCTCCCCCCTTTACCGATTCCGTCCTTTGGCTATACGACGACCAAGGCAACCAGTTGACCGCCAATGACGACGACCCCCGCAAGAACGGGCAATCCTACAATTCATACATCGGCATGACGCTATCCGCTGGCGTGTATCGGCTACGGTCTGGGCGCTTTGTCTGCTACGACGGCAGTTGCCTACACCCAGACGCTCCATTCCCAACGGACGGCTATTACGACCTGCTCGCCAGCCTCCCGCTCATCCTTGACCCCAACCCTCCCGTTGCCAGCCCTACGGCTATCCCGTCCGAGTTGCCAACCCCAACCCCAACAGAAGAGCCTACCTATGAGCCAACCCCGCCGACCCCAGAACCAACGCCAGAGCCAACACCGCCATCCCCTGACCCTACGCCAACTGCTCCGCCTGAACCTAGCCCTAGCCCTTCTCCTTCTCCTGACCCTAGCCCTTCACCGCTCGTAACCCCAACGCCTACCGCGCCCCCTCCGAGTCCGACCGCCCCGCCCCCTAGCCCCACAGAACCACCGCCATCACCAACGGAGCCGCCGCCGAGTCCGACCGAGCCGCCGCCAACGCCAACAGAACCTCCCCCCTCGCCTACGGAGCCACCACCGCCAATCTTTGACATTGAGTTGCCCAACCCTGTTGCAGCGGTAGAAGAAGCCATTGCGGCGTTGACCAGCCTAGGCAATGACCTGAGTCCAGAACAGAAGGAAGAGGCAGCGCGTACAATCGTTCCTGCAATCGTTATTACGCAGGTGGCGCAAGCCGCAGCGGCAGCGGCAGCAGCAGCCCAATCTTCGGGCGGCAGTTCAACCCCATCAGGGGGAGGCGGAAAGGGCAATGGAAATGAAGCAAAGAATCGTAGACGCAATTCTTGATGCCGCCTCGTCCTCGTGGACATGGCTTGGCATGATCGTGGCATGGGCTGTAACCCCAGACGGGAGTACAAAGGACAGCATCGGCGGTGCTATTGTTGGCTTGCTAATCATCTGGCTACTTACAGGACCGCTTCGGTGGGGGAGGAATTAAGCAATGACCGCAACCGATCACATTGAGCAGATTCACGCCAACGGATGGACGCGAGTTGACACCGCCCCAGACGAATGGGTGGCGCTTGTGCCTAACGACAACAACAGCGCCTTTGGCGGCACGCTTTGGAAGCGCGGCTCTGATGGAGTTGACCATGCCGAAGGTGTAACCGAAGGGCATCCCGTGACCGCCGCCCTTACCTTTGAGTCCGCAGCCCGCGTTATTGCCGTGCTGATTAAAGGGGGAAACGCCTGATGCCTTTGTACAGGGTTGCAAGCCAGTTATACAGCGACAGCGAAGCCCAGTTGAAGGGGGCTAAACAGATTCTGGACGATTGCACATGGTCATCATGCGCGGCAGCCATTGGCTGGAGTTCCCAGTATGAGGTATCCCCGACAGCCGCAGAAGCCGTGATTGCCATGAAGAAGGTCACAGGTCGCAAGGATGTGCAGGGTGTCTCCGATAACGGCGGCTCTCTCGCAGAAGCCGTCAAGGTCATTGCACACTTTGGCGGCAAGGCTCGCTATGCCAAATCATGGGATGACGCAGTTGCCGCAGCAAAGGGCGGAGCAGCCCTCATGGTGTGGGTGCAGCAGCCGGTGTCCTACCCGGCAGGAGTCAAGATCAGCGCGTGGCACGACCGCTGGTTTAAGTGGTGGAGCAAAAATTCGCCAGAGAAGATTCGCCTTGGATACGGACACATGACCAGCGCGGGCTGGTGCGAAGATCACGGGTTCCAATGGGCTTGCCCGACCCGCGATACGAAGGTAGCCGCCGAGAGATACGGCGCGCCAGTGAGCGAGGAGCAGTTGCGCCAGATTGCCAACAGCAAGGTAAAGGCTGGCAAATTGAAGGCTGACTTCAAGGCGCTCCTGATCGTCACGCATCCGAGCAGGAAGATTGCCCCCGCAACCCCTGCTTCAGTTGCCCCTACGACCCCGATTTCCGCCACGCAGAGCGCCGTCATTGTTGATCCGCCGTCAACACCAGTTCCCGCAAAGAAAGTCATTGAGGCTGACCCTGCGTTGAGCGCGGCAGTTGCTGGGCTTGAGCGTGTAGACTGGGGCGCGAAGGCTGGTCAAGCCGCTGACGCTATTGGACATGCGGTTGAGTCAACGAAAGGACAAAGCGGCATGAACCGTGTATTCGGATTTATCAAAGCGATTAAGGACAACACAGGTCTGGACGAGGCAGTTCTGGAGGCAGCCCGTGTGTTCCTAAGCACCTGCATTGCCATGATGCTCGCCACCGGCTCCCCGCTGCTAGACATGAGCACGGGCGACTTCAAGGTTGTGGTCAGCGGTGGTCTCGCCGCAGCCCTGAATGTGGTGGTACGCTTCCTACAGCCGACCGATAATCAGTTTGGCGTTAAACCCAAAGGGAAGTAATCGGAGCATAGGGAGGCAGAGATGAATAAAGAACTTGAATCTATCCTTGCGCTGTCCTCTGTTAAACGGGGTAAGTGCTGGAGAGAGCGCCTGACCGACAAAGAGTTGGGCAAGGTAATTGACGAGGCGCTTGCCCATCCCGACATCACCTCTGCGGCTGTGGTCTTGTACCTCAAGCAGCGTGGAGTTGCCATTGGGCAGAATGTTGTTTCGCGACACCGACGCGGCAATTGCGCGTGTAACCGATGAGCGAGAAGATCAACGAGTTGCTGGCGTTGCAGCAGCAATTGGATGCTCGGTCACCAAAGCGCAAACACCCAGACGGATGGGAACCCGGTGTTGAACTCACAGGAGCAAGCGGAAGGATTACCGCTCGCTCGCTAACCCAAGAGCCAGATTGGTCGCTTGTCCTTACTGAGTTGGGTCTAGACCCCGCTGTCTACGATGTTGCTAAAGACACCGTAAGCGTTCGTTCATGGGATACGCCTACGGCTGAAGGGCTTCAACGAGCGTTCTATTTCCGCGCCGATGTCAGCCTAAAGAAGGCTCCCTCTGGAGTTGACGAGGCGTTGGAGCGCATGGTTAAACGCCGCAAGCCCAAGGCGTTGCCAGATACGGCGGGCGAGTCTCTGTTGACCGTTGTGATTGGCGACCTGCAAATCGGCAAAGAGGGAACTGCGGCAACCATTGACCGATTCGGTATCGCCATTACCGAGGTAGAGGAACGATGGGCGGAGTTGCGACGACAGGGGCGACCGCTAGGTGGAATTCTCGTCACCTGCCTTGGCGACCTTGTTGAGCAGGTTGCTGGTCATTACCCAAACCAAACATTCACTGCTGAGTTGGATCACGGGCAGCAGGTGCGCGTCATGCGCCGATTGTTGGTTGAGGCTCTTGTTCGTTGGAGCAAGTTGCCAAACCTTGCCAGCATTGTTGTTGCAGCGGTGCCGGGTAACCATGGCGAGCAGCGCCCAGTGTTGACTGGCGTTACCGACAACGACGACTTGGCGATTGTAGAAATGGCGGCGGACATCCTTGGCGCTAACCCAGAAGCCTTTGGTCATGTGCGGTTCGTCATAGCCAATGGACTCACCCAGACCATTCAGCCGATTGAGGGCGGTCCAATTATTGGCATGGCGCACGGTCACCAGTCAGGGTCAGGCGCAACGCCACAGGCACGAGTTCAGAAATGGTGGAGCGGTCAGGCGCTTGGGCAAACCGCAATAGGCGACGCAGACATCCTGCTCACGGGTCACTATCATTCGCTTCAGTTGGCAACGGTAGGGCGCAGAACATGGATGCAATGCCCAGCGTTGGACTCAGGCTCCCAGTGGTTCACCGAGCGATACGGCATTGGCGATTCGCCCGCTGGCGTGTTGACCTTTGTGTTGACAAAGAAGGGCTGGGAAGACCTCGCAGTGTTGAGTTGCGAAGAAGCCTAAAAGGCTTGTCAAGCCCCCTCTTTCTGAGCGTGGGTTTGCACAAACCTGAGCGTGGACTCCAAAAATCCCAAAAACCCATTTGATACAATTACCGTAGACCGAAAGGTTGTAGGGCTTGTCAGCCCGCCTTGGTCAGTGGAGGTATCAGGATGAAGGCTCCTGAACAGAACGATTGGGCAGCCGCGATGGCAGCCCTTCGTGAGCGGATGCAACCCATCTGCCCAAACAACAGTCGGCATGGGGCAGCCCTACCCGACGGCAAAGGCGGCGCGCGTTGCCAGACCTGCTCCGCCCAGCGCGGTCGGCACGCCCGCCGCTGGCTGTAACAATTAACCCCCGTATTTAGGGGGTTGACGGGGCATTCCCCTTGGTTGTAGGGTTACCTCAGCCAAGGGGAGTTCCCGTGGCACAGGAAGGAAGGAAGGCACACATGACCCAGTTGACGAAGGAAGATAAGGCGAAGGCTCTCAACATCTGGTCACGCATGTCGGACTTGATGCGGGCGCATGTCCTCATGGACATTGAGCACCGAGAGCGCCGCCGCAATTGCTGCGAGCCGTATGACTGCATGTGCCACGAAATGTGTGGCGAGTTCGGTTTCTGCGGTGGTTGCAAATACGGCATGGAGTTGCGCCGCATTACCAGCAGCGTGTCACCGCTTGTTTGGAGGCTGGCTGACGAGATGCATTTGGAGAACCAGCGGCAGGTAGTTGCCTATGAGTTGCAGACCATGAAGGATTTGGAATCCGTTGGCGATTACGCAGCGGCGCAGAGAATTTGGGAGGGTGCATGACCGAAGCAATCACGATCCCCGAAGGGGAAGACTTTGCCGTATGCAGTTGCGGCAACGATGTGATGAAGGATGCGTTCGCAACAGTTGATGCCAGCGGCAACGAGGTAGAGCCAGAGGTTGGCGGCGGCTGGGTTGGTCATCTTCAGTGCAACGCATGCAAAGCAATCGCCAATGTTCTTGGCGGGAAGGAGAATTCATGAACGGGTTTAAGGCAGTGAATGACAAAGCCTTGGCGGATACGCTGGGCAAGCGCGGAAAGATTGCGCGCATTGACTACGACGCTGCGGCAATTGCAATGGTGTCGGGTCAGATCGTGGCAGTTGAGACAGACAGCAAGGAGGACGCTTATCGCATTCGCGCAACAGCAATTGAGTCGTTGAAGAAGCGATTCCCCAACGGCGTGAAGACGAGAGTCGCCGTGATCAACGGAAAGTGGACGGCGCTATTTGGCGCAAGGGAGGCAAAGTGAACCAGACCTATAAGGAACTCAAGGAGGCTGCAAAGGCAAAGCAGCAAGCCGATGATCGCTTCCGAGTGCAGTTGATTGCTCTTGGGATTGCGATGCTGGTGTGGATTGCGTTTGAGGTGGTGACCTCATGAACGACATTATCCACACATGGCGTAAGCCAACCAGCCTTGAGGTTGAGGCTGCAAGGTTGAAGAAGAAGCGCCGCGACAAGTTTGCGGTCGGAGTCCTTACTGCGATCACCATTGTAATTGCAATTCTGGTTGGGAGGGCGTAATGGCAACGGGATGGAAGAAGCCAAAGAAAGCCTTACAGCAGTTCCGTCGGATTACGACACTGGGCGATCAGGTCTTCTGGGTTGCAGATGACGGTGAAGGTCCAGTGTTCGCCCGTTGGGATGGTCCGGGGAAACCGTTGATGCTGTCGCTTGGTAGCGCGTTCTACTCAGCGACATCTTCAGCGGAGATGCGAGTGCTCGCAACAGAGGCAGATGCAGAGGCGATTCTGCGATGGTTTGAGAAGGAGGCAGAACATGAGTCCAGCCAAGCCCAGTAAGGCAATTGACCCAGCACGAAAGGGTCTGAGCAAGTCAACCGTCACGGCTGCCGATTGGTGCGGTCGCAAGGCGGTTTACCTTGAGCAGGTGCGAGACAAGGATGGAAGGCGAGTTCATGCGGCGATGCCAGAAAGGGTTCACTTTGGTTCCGCCGTTGATGATGCAACCCAGTCGCTCATGGTTTGGTACAACACCGACAAGCGCATTCGCATGGAGGAAATCAGCATTGCCGCTCGCAACGGTGTGGAGAGCGTCAGGGGTAAGCAGTTCACCGATACGGTTGATTGGGATGTGTTTACCGAAGAGGTGGAGTTGGCTACCGCGCTATTCGCAGAGTGGCTGGTAACCAAGGCGCATCAGTCGCTGCCCGTTGATCAGGGGCTGGTCACGCAAGGCATTGACGGCGAGAGCCTCAAGGTTAAGTTGCCAAAGGCTGGTTTGGTCATTGGTACGCCAGACGCAATCTATGCGCCATTCACCGAGCATGCGGTAATCGTTGACATCAAGACTGGGCAGCGCGCCAAGTCAATGTCAGACCTGCACGGTTCAGAGATGCGGTTCTATGCCGCCCTTTACGCCAAGCAGTTCCCTAACGCCCCGTTGCCGAGGTTGGCGTTGCTGTCGTACTCCCGACCAAAGGTGGCATGGAGCCTTGTAATGCGTCAGGCAACACCAGAGGATGTGGCGCTAGGGGTGCTGTCTGCTCAGGTGGTAGCCAAGTCAATCAAAGGAAAGCCAGAGCACGCAACATTCAACACGCAGCAGTGCAAGTCATGTCAGTATGCTGCTCCGCTACCCGACTACGGGTTCGGCGGCTGTGAAGTAGGACGCATGTCCTTGAAGGAGGAGAGCAATGGGGAAGCCTGACCTGTCTGATTACATAGATGTAGCGGCGCGTATCACCGCGTTTAAGGAGCAGTTCCCAGAAGGGTCATTGCAGTCAGAGATGTTGCATCTCAGCGACAAGGCAGTGGTCTTTAAGGCGTATGCGTATCGGGATCGCGAAGACACCCGACCGGGAGTTGGTCATGCATCGGAAATCATTCCGGGCGCAACGCCGTACACGCGCGGTTCGGAAGTCATGGTGTGTGAGACCTCAGCGTGGGGGCGAGCAATTGCCGCGCTAGGGTTTGAAGTCAAGAAGGGCGTTGCCAGCCGAGAAGAAGTCTTCAACGCGCAGCAGCGCCAGATTGGCGACGACAGCCGAGTGCGAGAAGCCGCAACAAAGGTGTTTGATGAGCCAGTTCGTACTGCGCCAGAGGGGCAAGAAGAGGTGTACGACGCGGCGCTCAAGGCGATTCGGTTCATTACGCCAGACGAGGACGCGGCATGCCCGCGCCATAAGTTGGCATGGGTGCATCGGAACGGCACAACCGCCGACGGGCGGGAGTACGACTTCTGGGCTTGCCCAGCGCCAAAGAGTTCGGAGGGGTATTGCAAGCAGCGCCCCTCAATCGCGTGGATAAACGCCAAGAAGGGGTGAATTGAGCACGAAATAGGGTATTGACTTACGGCTCAGGCGGGTAGACAATTGGCGTAGCCCGCTTGGGCTGTAGGAAGGAAGGAGCCTAGAGATGAACAAGCGTTACAACTTCAAGACCCAGAAGGGAATTCTTGAGCATTGCGCCGATCTTGGTCACACGGTTGCGCCATGTGTAGAGGCTGAGACCGCGTTTGTCGGTCAGCCAGCCACCTATCACATTGGCGGCGATTGCTACGCCGATGAGGTTGTAGATGTCGTGCGGTCCAAGAAGACAGGCAAGGTAACTAAGGTTGTGATCAAGCGCGGCGAGTTCGTGCCAAAGGTCAGCGCAAATTGCACCAGCAAGGGGAGCGCGCTTTACCTCAACCAGTGGGAGCACTACACCTACCTTGATTCGCTGAAGGGCAGCGGCTGGGTTGAGTTGGGTGTTGCAACGACTCACCTAGACCCAAGTTTCTAATCGGAGGTTTGCGAGTACGGGCTGCCAATGCGGCAGCCCGTACAGCAATTGGAGGAAGGCATGATTCATTACACCGACGATTCGCTCACCATCAGAGTTGGCGATTGCCGTGCCGAGATGCAGCAGATGGATGCGGAAAGCGTTCAGACCTGCGTTACCTCGCCGCCCTATTGGGGCTTGCGAGATTATGGCGACGACAACCAGTTGGGCTTAGAGAAGACCCCAGAAGCGTATGTCGCAAACATGGTTGATGTGTTCCGAGAGGTAAAGCGGGTGCTAAAGCCCGACGGCACGCTCTGGATCAACCTAGGAGATTCTTATTCAGGGAGCGGCAAAGGACCTGCTGGAAATCTGGGTAAGACGCACAACGAGCGCCACATGGAAGGCAAGCACTCCGCGATTGTTCCCGATGGACTAAAGCCTAAAGACCTTGTTGGGATTCCGTGGCGAGTAGCCTTTGCCTTGCAAGCGGACGGATGGTATTTGCGTTCCGACATCATTTGGCACAAGCCAAATCCAATGCCCGAAAGCGTTACCGACCGCCCGACGAAAGCGCATGAGTACATGTTTCTGTTGACAAAGAGCAAAAGTTATTACTACGACGCGGAATCTATAAAGGAACGAGCGATAACGGCAGGGTCAATTGACCGGCGCGCGCAAGCAGACCCAAGCAGGGTTCTGGGATACAGCGGAAAACGGACTGGAGTCACAATTACCGACGATCTGCGAAATAAACGCTCCGTGTGGACAGTGCCAACAAAGCCGTATGCAGGTGCTCACTTTGCCGTATTTCCGCCTGAACTCATTGAGCCGTGCATCCTTGCGGGCGCTCCACAGGGAGGCGTAGTGCTTGATCCGTTTGGCGGGAGCGGCACGACAGGCATGGTGGCAAACAAGTTGGGGCGAAAGGCGGTGCTCATTGAGTTAAACCCCGATTATGTGGAGCAGATCAAGGCACGAACTTCCCAAGCGGCTCTTGGGCTATAGGAAGGAGGGCGATCATGGCGTTTAAGGAGAATGCAAAGAGTCAGGCTCAGATGCTCTTGACAGCCTTTCAGGCTGGGAGGAGAATCACATCGTTGGAGGCGCTCCGAGACTTCGGCATCGGGAGGCTTGCCTCTCGCGTGTACGAACTGAGACAGCGGGGCTACGACATCAAGGACGACACCATCGCCGTCGGTGACGGTAAGCATGTGTCGCAGTACTACATCAAGGGGGCGGATCGGGAGAAGGCATGGTTCTGCGCGACTTGCAGCGAGGCGGTAGTTCCGTCGCAAAGCAGCGTGTCAGACCGCTACGCAATAGCAGCATGCTTGACATGCAGGAAGAAGGGAGTAGCCGTATGGCGCTAACCGAAGAGCAGCAGGTGGCTAAGGATGTCAAGGAGCACGCCAAGAATGGCGCGGCTGGGGCTATCGCGATCTTCTGCGCGTGGTGCGTGGGAGAGAAGCCGAGTGAGGGCTTCTGCATGGTGATGGATTGCCCGTTGAGGGAGTTCAGCCCATACCTCGTCGGCAAGGGTGCAGAGCGGATCGGCGGGTGGAAGAATCCCCATCTCCAGTACCAGATCACACCCCTAGAGGTGGTGGGTGCGGAGCAGGTTCCGATGTTTGAGCGAGAGAATGAGGTGGCAAAGTGAGCGGCGGGGCTTGGCTACGACTAGACGCTCTGGCATGGCGCTCGCCCAAGGTGGCAGGGCTACCGAGTGCGGCGCTCCGCTGGTTGTGGATCGTGACGCTCTCCGAGGCGAAACTCCAGAAGCCGGGGGGCGGCTTCGGCTCCGAGGACCATTGGCTCCAGTTGACCAAGGGCGCTGGGGGCGACCGCAAGGGCTTCAGGGCGCTGGTAGGCGTTGGACTGCTAGAAGTGGCTCCAGCGTTGTGCATCCGTTGCCTAGAGGGCTTCCATGACGCTCCAGCGGGTACGGTGGTGGTGCATGACTGGGCGGACTTCCAGATCAACACGAATGCCGAGCGTACCCGACGCTGGCGAGATAAGGCGAAGGCTGGTGACGCTCTTGTGACGCACAGTGCCGTCACACCGAACGCTCATGTGACGGTGGACAGTGACAGTGACAAGGACAATGACAAAAGAGTTATTACTAACTTAAGGAGTAGGATGAACGGAGTGCAACCAATCAGCGTGGGCGGGATTGTCCGCGACCTAGCGCGAAAGGGGAGCAACCGTGGTTGATGAAGAGCGTAAGCATCGGGGGCGAAAGGCGAACAATGCAGGGAAGCAGTACGAACGGGATGTCGCCTCCCTTCTGCCTAATGGGAAGCGAGTGGGCATGTACGGCGGTCCAATAGATGTGACTGCCGACCATGGCATCGTGGCTCAGGTCAAGGTGGGGGCATCGTTTCCAGAGGTGCTCAACCGCTACCTAGACAAGACGATGGCGGCATCCAAGGCGGATGAGACTCCAATCGTCGTAGTGGGCAACCGACCCGGGGTAGGCGTAAAGCGGACTCATCTGGTGATCCTTACCCTTGAGGACTTCGTGAGGCTGCTGAAGTGATCGCGCTGCTGCTCTCGTTGAGCATGGCGCTTAACGCAACACTGCTGCCAGAGCCAGCAGTGGGGAAGGCGACTTGGTACGGCTATACGGGGTTGCAAGCGTGCTACGACGGGGTTCCAAGGACCTGCACGCCGTACCGAACAAAGGCACAGGGAGGATGGCATGATGAGGTAGTCAACTATTGCGCGCTGCCGGGGTATCGGTGGCACAGTGCGCCATTCTGGGTCAAGGTCACCAATGTGAAGACTGGCGTATCGGCTCTATGTCTCGTCAGAGACAGTTGTGGGTGTGTCGGTGGGGGGATCATTGACCTAAGCCCAGCGGTGTTCCGCAAGTTGCGGGGCTTGAAGGCTGGGATTGTGACCGTTCGGATTGAACGGTATGTAACGCAGGTAGGAGGAAGAGGAAGATGAGTCAGGTAACCGAGGTAAATAACCTAGACGAGATTCTGGACACAGGTCTTGGCGAGATTCTAGACACGAGGCTAAAGCCAGCCCCAGAGGAGACGACCGCCGAGCATCCGTTAATGCTGGTTGGCGGAGATGAAGCCGTGCTTGGCACATCGGAAATCTTTGTGCAGTGCAAGGACGGTAGCGGCTATCAGCAAACCGTTGTGGTCTACGACCTGCACAATCTGGTTGAGGTCATGCACAAGCAAGCGCATGCCGACTTCGGCAGCGCGTGCCATGACGACTGCCGAGGCTATGACGAGGCGCTGGAGTTCTACCGATACAACTACATGCGCTATCCGTCAGCCAAGAATGCTCCAATCTTCGTAGAGCGACGCACGGCGGCGGAGATTACCGAGGCATACGGGCTAGAGGCTGACCCATGGCAGGGGTAAAGGCAAAGCGCGAGGGGGCGGTGAAGCCGCCCGTGTGGACGGTGACGGACTGCTCCTCATGCAGCAAGGTCATTGACTACACCGACCCTAAGCGTGCGGTATTCCCTGCGGTACGGGTACTCAGCATCGTGTTCAACGAGGCAAAGGGCAACCGACGCTGGTCATGGCGACACAAGGCATGCGCGTGATCCGACGCGACCTTAGCCAGTTCGGGGAAGGGGTCAAGGCAAGCGAGTTAGCCAAGGGAGACTTGGTGCTGGAAGACCAGATAGATTGCCACTTCGTGTGGCATCACTATCCACCCGTGCCAGAGGAAATGATTCCCGTAGCGGTAGACGCGATTCGGCGCATGAACATGGGTGAACTGGATGACATAGCGCCGCTTCCCGGAGGATTCGTGGTCAGCATTGACCCTAGGATTACGCCGCTGGTGAAAGACATCATCAACGGGTTGGCGCTATACGCATGGCAGTGCGATTGCGACCCGTGCAAGAAAGGAAACCCACACTGGGGCAGCAGAGGTGAGTCCGCCTAATCTGCTAATGTCAGCGCGCACGGAGGGAGTGCGACGGAGCCTTCCCCGTTCCCCCTCCGTGCGCTACTACGGGAAGGACGAGCAGATGGCAGTGCATGCACACCGATGCAAGAACGCAAGACCACCATACGCTCATGACTTCATGCTGTATGACACTGGAGACGGGGAGCATTCCCCATTCACGGCAATGATGGCGTGCAGGAAGTGTGGAGAGGTGCGTACCGCTCAGGAAGAGGCGTTACCACCCGTAGCCCTAGACGATGTGCTGGCATCCGTCATCCGTACACCCCCTACCCCTAGGGCAAGGGCTAAACCCGTAAGGCGTAAGCGGTGAGCAATCGGGCATGTCTCTCATGCGGCATGATCCTATCTAGCCTGAAGAAGGGTAGGTGTGTGGAATGCGCTAAGGAGAAACAGGCAGAGAAGCCTAACCCTTACCGTCAGAGCAAGGGGGCTAGGGAATGGCGCAACCTATCAGCGCGTAAGCGTAAGGACCAGCCATGGTGCAGCAGGTGTGCCACACAGGGTGATGCTAGTAACCCCCTTACCCTTGACCACATCGTGCCATTGAGCAAGGGGGGTGCGCTCATACCTGAAGACATAGACGAAGGGGTGCAGGTGCTATGCAAGCGATGCCAAGGGATCGTAGGCTCACGCATGCACAAGGCTGGGCAATGGCGCGCGTAATCCCTGAGACCATGCCACCATACGATGAGGTCGCGCCCGATGCCGTGCCTGACGATGGATGGGATGATGACCCTGACAATGAAGAAGAGGAAACGCCTGATGAATTCTGAGCACGATACGAATGATGATGCAGCGCCTAGCACGCACGAAACACCCCCCCATTTTATAGGGAGCGAAATGCCTGACCATCCCACTGCAGGTAACTACACAGGTTGTGTACCTGAGAACCCCCCCTATACCAGTTCTGGTATAGGTGATGCCGAGGAAGACACTACGGCTGGCACAACCGATGCCGTAACAAACCCAGAGAAGCCGCTCACCGAGGCGGAACGCCATCTATCCGTGCTGGAAGAGCAGGTGCGAATGGCTGGACGCGACGGAGACATCCCGCCGCAATTGCTGCACATGGCGGCGGTCGCATGGGAGCGGTGGCATCAGGCTTCCGAGATGCTCGCACGGGAAGGGATCACAGTCCAAACCTCGCAGGGGGTGGGAGCGCATCCTGCGGCTATGATTGAGAGGCAAGCATGTCAGACCTACCAGAACCTAATCAGCAAAATGGGCTTAACAGCCACGCCGTCACAGGCGAGGTACAAAGCCAACAAGACCCCGCGCCTGAAGAAGGCGTTGACGATCAGCGACCTGATGAGCAGACAGGCGGAGGAAATCCCAGCCTCCTAACCGACGGTCCGATCTTTGAGGAGTTCTGCCGCGTATTCATCAAGCAGAGCATTGGGCAGTTCTCAGGTCAGCCCTTGAGGCTAGAGGGCTTTCAACGGGATTTCATGAACGATGTCCTAAGCCGCGATCCCATCACGGGCAAGCGCCGCTATTCCGAAGCCATGCTCCTGCTCCCTAGAAAGTCTGGCAAATCTACGCTGGCTGCTGCGCTGGCAATCTTTCAGACCCTGCGAGACGCTGGCAAAGAGCCGCAGACGATTGTGGCTGCTGCCTCCAAGGATCAGGCGGCGGTCATCTTTCGCCAGATTCGGGCGTTCATTGCTAACAACCCAGAGTTAGGCGGGCTGCTCATTCCCAAGCAGTACCACATAGATGTGCAGGGGGGCGGCTTCATCAAGGTGGTGGCATCCGACGGTCGGCTTCAGCACGGCTCTAACCCCTCCTGCGTAATCGTGGACGAGTTGTGGGCGCATCAAGACGGCGAGTTGTACACGGCGCTCACCTCTGGCTCAGGCGCGCGAGACGAGCCGCTCACCATTGCCATTAGCACCCCGGGCTACGACCCTGACCAAATCCTTGGTCAAATCTACAATCGCGTCATTGAGACGGCTCCCGACCAGCAGTTCCAGAGCGCGCCCTATTACCGCCGCATTGCCCGCGATGCCGAGAACGGCTTCCTCCTGTATCACTACGGAGCGCCAGAGGATGCGGATGCCGATAGCCCAGAGGTGTGGCGTAAAAGCAACCCAGCCCCATGGATTACCGACCAGTACCTCAAGCAGCAGCGGTTTAAGCCGACGACCCGCCTATCCGAATTCCGACGGCTACACCTAGGGCAATGGGTGCATGCGGGCGAAGAATCGTGGCTACCAATGGGCGCATGGAAGGCGTGTGAGGAGGAGGGGGTAGCCCTTGATCCCGCGCTTCCAGTTGCCGTGGGCATAGATGTGGGTATCACCCGTGACGCTTCCGCTGTTGTTATCGCGCAGAAGCAGGGCGACAACATCATTGTTGAATCTAAGGTGTGGGTTAATCCATACCCCAAGGACAGCGCCATGGGCATGGCTTGGCAGGTAGACATTGAAGAAATCCGCCGCTACCTAGTTACCTTAAAGGATCGGTTCCCCGCGCCAATGGTCAAGATTGACGGGAGAACCCGCCCGGGACCTGCATTCTGCTACGACCCGTGGTCATTCCGAGAGTCCGCCCAGATGCTGGAAGGCGAGGGGCTTGCCATGGTAGAGACAAACCAAACCGATAGCCGCATGGTTCCTATGACCGCAGACCTGTTCCAAGCCATTGTTACCCGCCGATTGCGCTACGATTCAAAGACGAATGTGGCGCTTACGCGCCATGTAATGGCAGCAGTTGCTGTGCCTAGAGGAGATGCAGGTTGGCGTATCAGGAAGCCAAGGGGCAGCACAACAGCGAAGGTGGACGCGGCTATCGCGATGGTGATGGCGGTGAGCCAAGCAATGCAGCCGCCGCCAAGGCGCGCGTTCACAGGTATGATCGCGTAATCAAAGCAAGCCAATGCCGTTGTGCAGTACCATTCATAAGCCCAGACGACGAAGATGAATGGTGCTGGAAGTGCGGGCTTCCGCTAGATAACGAGGAGACTTGATGGCTGACCGTAAGATGCCAGACTTCGCAAACCCAGCGAATTACATTCAGCACGGCAAGAAAGACTCCCTTGCGTCATGGATGGCATTCTTTGGCATGACCGACGCGCAATCGGGCGATTACAGCGGTCCTCGCGATTGGGCGCGAGCCGCAGCCGACGAGCCGTTCCTTAATGCCTGTATCAAATTGAAATCTATGAGCGCAGGGGCAGTTCCGCTCCGCGTGTATGTCCGACAAGAGAACAATCTTATCCCAGCAGACCTAGCCAAAGATGCCGACGCAGCCGAGTATCAGAAACTTCTAGACACCATTAACCCGTACAGCATGTCCGCATCGGATTTCCGAGGCACACTAGTTGCCAGCCTATCCGTATACGGCGAAGCCTATGTCCGCAAAGTGCGTGGCAAACTAGGTGGTCCGCCACAAGAGTTGTACCTCATTAGACCGATTGACATTACGCCAAAGATGGGCAAGACATGGATTGAATCTTACGAATACAACCCAGCGGGATCAAAGGCGCGGAATTCCGAAACGGAAATCATCCCAGCCAAGGACATCGTGGCGTTCCGCCTACCGGGAAACTTTGTAGACCCGACGCGCGGTCTATCGCCGCTCTCTGCCATCCGACGAGAAGTAGAAGTTAGCGTTATGGCATCCGAGCACACCAATGCGTTGCTCCGAAATCTTGGCGTACCAGTTGGCGCATGGGTTGCGCCAAAGGATAGCGACCTTACCGTGCAAGACCAGTCTGCAATTAAGAAGGTTCTTGCGGCTCTCTCTGGACCAAAGAACGCAGGAAAGAGCGCGGTTCTCCCCGGCGGCTTGGAGTGGCAGCAGTTGGGAATCCCAGAACAAGACGCGCAGTACCTCAACGCAAGAAAGATTAGCCGCATGGCTATTGCCTCTGCCATGGGAATCCCGTTGCAACTAGTGGGCGACGACGAGCATTCTGGCGTATACCGATCAGTTCGTGATGCCGAGCAGGTCTTCTGGCGCAGGTTGAAGAATGAATTGGGATGGATTGCAGACATCCTAGATTCATGGCTTACCACAGACTTTGATACGACGGGTCGCCTTACCGTGCAGTTTGATGTGTCCTCCATTGAGGCGCTTCGCCCAACGCCACAGGAAGAACTGATGCTCTGGACGCAGTTGATGGATCGCAGCGTGGTCACACCTAACGAGGTGCGCGCTCACTTTGGTCTTGGTGCTCCGACATCATGGGGAGACACGCCGCTCCTTGGCGGTCAGCCAAAGGAAGGCGTGACAGGCAAGACCCCAGTGTCCGTAACAGAGATTCCTTCCGTCGGAACGGCGGTAGAAGAGGATCATGTGGTGGACGCTCCGCCAATTATGTCGTGGTTTGACCGAGAGACAAGGCTCTATGGGCGACAGGAGATTAAGCAGTTCGTGGCTGGTGGCGCGCTAGACGCTTCGTCAATGGTAGGATTCCCCGTAACAGACGCGGAAAAAAAGACTATTGAACTAGGGATCAAGAGACGCTACAGTAGTAAGCAGATCGCTCATGGCGTTGAAGAAGATGGCTACGAAGGATTGAGGGGAGTACAGGCATGAAGCACTTGAAGATTGCGGCAACCGCAGACGGCGGAATCGTCATTGAGGGCTACGGCGTACCCTTCGGCGGACCGATCAAGGGTCGCGACCTTCACGGACAGTTCTTTAGCAAGAAGACAGACTTTGCCCTTGACCTCATCCCCGACGGTCAGCGCCCGCTGCTCTTTCAGCACGGTCTTGATTCGTCCGTAGACACGGCGGTCATTGGTCGCTGGGGCGTTAAGCGCATTGACGACGGCGGCGTATGGGTACGCGCGCAGTTGGATGCTCGCTCCGAGTACATTAACGAGATTAAGGAACTTGTAGACAACGATGCGCTTGGTTTCTCTTCTGGAACCATGGGTCACCTTGTCAAGGTTGCTCCAAAGACGGGCGAAATCCTTAAGTGGGCGCTGGTTGAGTTGAGCCTGACCCCAAACCCAGCCAACCCAAATGCGTACATTGTGCGCGCCAATAAGTCCGCTAAGGCACATGTGAAGTCGCTATTTGCGACAAAGCATGGCGATCATGACCAGTCCGAGCACGGAAATTGGGCTACGGGCGGGGGCGGATCGGACAAGGGCGAGCGCGGCAAGCATGACCCAGCCTTGACTAACGACCAGTGGCGTGCCATGGAAGCCGTTTCTATTGACTCTGCAAACATTGCACGACACGCGACCGTACTTGGAACCTTTGCAAGGGAAATGTCTAAAGACATGGAGGGCGACGGAAACGACGCTTCTCGCAGGGCGTGGGATTTGGCTGCCCAGTACGCAGATGCAGTTGGTGGCGGCTCAGTAAACCTGCGGGAGTATGTTCAGGATAATCCCCATGGGGAAACTGCGGCGCAAATTGCAGGGTCTATTGACCAAGAGGCTCAGTCTATGGAGCAAGCGCAACAGTCTATGGAGGAATTCTGGCAAGCAGCAATTGCTGCTGCCGGGGGCATCAACACTCCATCAGAAGTTGCCATTTCGTATTCAAATCAGAGGGCATCAGTTGCAGCAGCGAGAGACAACGCTTCGCGACTGATTGGAGCAAAGACTTTAAGGGTCAAGCGTTCAGTTAAGCACGGCGACCATGACCAGTCTGAGCATGGAAATTGGGCTTCTGGTGGCGGCGAGGGCAGGGCGGCGTTTGGCGACGAGAAGGAGAAGTCTAAGCCGGGATTCTACGGTTCAGACCATTGGGATAAGCCCGGCATGCCAAAGACTGTTGTTGTATCGGAAATGAGCCGCGACAAGAACGGACGAGCCATTCTTCCAATGCCAGAAAAGTATGCTGATGCTGGAGCAGGGCGAGGAAGCGGCAGAAGCGCATGGACTGCTGTCACAACGGCAGATTCAAATGGCTGGCTGGACGAAAATGACGATGTGACGAAACTAACATCGGGTCTGGACATTCCGTACATTCCAGCAGAGAGCATTACAAGCCCAGAGGCTTGGACATTTGCCCTTGGGTTTGCAAACGGCACATTGGATTTGGCTCCAAGTGATGACAACCAAGGTAATGTCATTCAGGGGATGAGTAGAAGCAGCGACAAGGAAGACTTTATTACCTTGTCTGACAGGCTGACCGATGTCAACGCGCACTCCGCAGCGGCAACATTTGATTCCCTCATTGCCACTTGGGATGAATTTGGACCGGGGGCAAGCAAGAAGAACCTTAAGGTCAAGCGTTCCCTCAAGCACGGTGATCACGACCAGTCCGAGCATGGGAACTGGGCAACTGGCGGCGGCTCCGACAAGGAAGATAAGGGAGCGCGCGACACTAACCGAGTTGAAGCGAATCGCCGCTCTAGTGGCGCTTGGCAGGAAAAGTTTGGAAAAGTGGGCGAGTACCGCGCTACGGGCGAGACCATTGAGTTGGCAAAGACGCTAGTTTCTGAGGCTTCCGACTCTAGGTCAGCAAACGAACGGGTTGTCGCAGCCCTCCACATGGCTTCCCAGTGGAACTCCAAAGGACCTGTCACTATGCCAAATGGTCAAATTCCTTTGAGTGGCAGGTCGGTAGAAGAGGAACTTGCTCGCCGCGTTGAATTTAGTCCTTCAGAACCAGACAAGCAGTTTCACCTTAACCTCTTGGCAGACTTAAGGGGAGAAACGCCAGAAGAGATTCAGGCGGAGATTGACATGGACAAATTTAACGACTGGATGTCTGGCTACGAAGTTCCGGGTTACCCAAAGACCTTCCGCGCAAAGCAAACATAACTTCTGTTACACTCCTCTAGCCAGTTGCCTATGTGGGCGACTGGCGCTTAGACGGAGAGACCGAAGACGCGAACGCTGACGCTGACGCTCCATCGGACAACCTGACGAAAGCATCGTTTAGGCAATGAACCTTCGGGTTCACAACTGATAGGAGAATAATCGTGGCAGACAACGATTTCCTGTCGGAGAATGAGGTTGAGTCTCTCGTCGCTAAGGCTGTTACTAAGGCTGTAAAGAGCCTTAATACGGTTGACGAGGATGCCCGACCAACGGCTCCGACCAAGGCTGCGGGATTTAACCGTGGTACTTATGGTCTTCCAAACCTCGGCGTAGCAGTCAAGTCCGCGTTCCGTGGGCAGACTGTTAACGGCGGTGAGTTTGAGCGAGACTTCTCACAGGCAGCAGCCGAACTCTTCGGCTACAAGGGCGCGGCTGGCGATGACTCGCTGACTTCGCGTTCTATCGTTTGGGCTAAGACCCCAGAAGAGGCTCGCGCTGTTCTTCACGCCATGGGCGAGGGGAAGCACGCGGCACGAGTTGATTCAGCCATTAAGGCTGCATCTGAGGGTACGACCACCGCTGGTGGATACCTCGTTCCCCCTCTCTACGCGCAGGATGCGTTCCAGTACGCTTTGGTTCCGAACATTGTGTTCCGCAACCTTCCCGGACTGACAACGATGCCTGTACGGACGAACCTTGTTTACCTCCCGCGCGAAGACGCTCGTGCAGGTGCAGCAACCGCTGCCGAAGCAGGATCGCTCACCGCTCAGGATGTAACTTTCGCGCAGCAGTCAATCACCATCAAGAAGGCGTATGGCTATCGCGTATTCAGCAATGAATTGCTTGCCGACGCTGATCCTTCGTGGAACGAGTTCATTACGAAGACGCTTCTTCGCGATGTGGCTCTCTTTGCGGATCAGCAGCATCTTGAGGGTACGGGTTCAAGCAACGAGATCACTGGTCTCGCGTCAATCAGCGGCACGACTTCTGGTCCTTCAACGGGAACCAACGGTCGCGCACTGACCTTTGATGACCTGTACAACGCGGTCTATAACCTGCGGCTTGCAAATGTGGAGCCACAGAGCGGCACGGGCGCATGGATCATGCACCCACGCACTCTCAACTCGCTGATGCAGTTGAAGGACAACAGCAATCAGTACCTCCTCACGGCGGCTCAGGGCTACAACGCCCCGATGACGCTTGGCGGCGGGTTTGCTGCAAGCAACGGACCAAAGGCTTCGCTCCTTGGTATTCCGGTGTATGTGTCCACGCAAATCGCAATCAACCGCACGACGGGTTCAAGCACTGACACCACAAATGTCTACCTGCTTGACTCCAGCAAGGTGGTTCTTCTTGAGCGTCAGGGCATTGAACTCGCGTTCTCGGATCAGGTAGGTTTCGCGACCGACCAGTCCGCGTACCGGGCAATTGCTCGCCACGGCATCGCTGCCGTGCAGCCAACGGCTGTAGAGAAGATCACGGGTGTCCGCGCCTAATTAGGTTCGGTTCTACCGTGAGACAAGACCCTTGGGAGTTCGCTCCCAAGGGTCTTGCTCTATACTGACCCCATGCCAACTGCAATCGGTTCCTATGTCACCCTCGCCGTCGCTAAGGCGCGCCTTGGCATTCCCAGCGCAGATACCACTGACGACACGCTACTTACAAGCCTGTGCGATCAGGTCAATGCCTACATTGAGTCCTACACGGGTACGGTTCTGGCTCCCATTGCTGGCACGCTCACCAAATACTTTGACGGAGACGAGCGAGTAAACGACCGCGTGTTACTAATCCCAAAGGGAGTCCGCACAATTACCCTGCTGGAGAATTCTGCATACACGGGCGGTCCGTACCAGACTATCCCCTCCTCTGACTATTTCTTGCGCCCCTCTAACGCCGACCTCAACCCCGGCTTTCCTTACACCGAGTTGGTTATGACCAATGTGCCAAGTTCGGGCAACCCGCTCCCAACCTTTAACCCGGGTTTGGACAACATCCGCATCACCGGCACTTGGGGCTGGGCTGCAATCCCGGATGAAATTAAAGAGGTTGCAGAGGTGATGCTCGTGCGCGCGTGGGCGGGGCGACAGGCTGGGCAGACAGATCAAATCGGGGTCAGCGAAGGGGGAATGCCGATTATCAGTCGCACAGTCTCCCTTCGCGACCGCGAAACCCTAAATAGGTTTAGACTAAAGCGACCCGACAGGATCGGCTAAAGAAAGTAGGAGGAGTTGAAATGGCAACCAAGAAGCCAATGTCATGGAACCCAGACGAGGTAATCAAGCGACCAGTTGACCCAGAGATTGCCAAGGAGCGGGCGAAGATGGGAATGGGCGACGAGGAGCCTTCGCTTCCGCTTACCGAGGAGCAGAAGCGCGCACGCGCAGAACGCTTTGTCTGGAAGCCGGGAGACCTCCGCCGAGTCCGCTAATGCCCCGCCTCTTCGCGGTAGTGCGCGCGCGCAAGCACGCCGATCACAACCAAGAAGATCACGGCAATTGGGCGACGGGTAGGTTTGCACAAGGAACACCGCGAGGCTCAAACGGCTTCAATGTAATTTCCGCCATACGAAATCAGTTGCCAACAGATCAGTACAAAACAAAAGTGTACGCAGCGGCAAACAGATTGTTTCCTACAGAAAAAGCGGGAAATACTGCGCCAGTAGGTCCTCAGAGAAAGGACTTTGCCACTTACGAGGAGTACAAGAAGGCGTTCAAGGAGTATGACAAGGCGTTTGACAAATACGCCCAGACCGCAATGGAGTATTTGGCTTCAGACACGGGCAGAGAGTTGCTAGACGGCTCCCTAAAAGGCGTAAAAGCCTATGTTCAGACCGTTTGCACCTCCGACTGGTTTAGGGAAGCCTTTGGTGACGGCAGAGCAATGGGCGGCATCCCGCCAGTCAAAGTAACGACTGCTGGAGACGAATCTGGTTCATTTCGCATGAAATCTACGCCCGATGGCTTTATGGCGGAAACAAGTTTGCGATTTAACAACGCAGCGTTTACAAGAGAGCCAACACTACTTCACGAAATTGCCCACTTTGCAACTGCCATTAGCGCAACGGATAAATACGAGCCTCATGGGGTAGAGTTTGCAAAGAACCTTGTATTCATTGCTGAACAAGTTGCTGGTTCTGAGTTCGCAGAACTTATGCGTACTTCGCTCATAGAGGAGGGCGTTCCAATTGACAACTGACAATCAGGAAATGTTTGAGTGCGTCATCCCCCTGCCTGACGCGCTTATCCGAAAGCCGATGGGCGAGCCATCTAAGTCCGTAAAGCACGGCGACCACGACCAGTCCGACCATGGCAACTGGGCGGACGGTAGCGGGGATGGAAGCAAAGACAACCCTATCCGCACAAACAGCGTAGAGGACGCTGCGCGCGCGCTAGGGGAAGGCAAGCATGTGGAGTTGAGAACCCCAGATCAGGTGGCAACTTTGCTAGATCGCCTCAATGAGTTGGCAAAGGAGGCAGAGGCTGCTGGCTCAAAGGCAAAGAACATTGACCTCTGCCAGTTGACCGTTCCCGGAACAAACTTGTTCTGCGTTGAGTCCAAGGGCATCCCTAGAGTGGAGATGCCGCAGTTAAAAGGCATCCCAAACAGCGGTAGCCCCGCTTCCGACCTACCAGCAGACAAGCGCGGAGAGGTTGACATTACCGAGGCGTATCTGGAGCGGCTCCGATCATCTGGCGTTGCCCTTACCGAGGATGAGGCGCTTGCCAGCCACCTCAAGGCGACGCAGAATGAGTTGAACGGCGGCAAAGTTGCAGGAATTATGCAAGCCGCTCGCGCGGGAGAAATTGACCTAAACCAGTCAATTGTTGTGTCTAAGGACGGGTACATCGTAGACGGGCATCACCGCTGGGCAGCAAAGGTTGCTCTTGAGCACGACGGCATTGACGACCCAGAGACCGACATGAAAATTCCTGTGGTCCGCGTAGACCAAGACATCCTTGAAATCCTTGAATCATCCAAGCAGTTCGCTGCCGACATGGGATTGCCACAAATGGCGGTTAAGTCTCTAAAGCATGGAGACCATGATCAGTCCGATCATGGCTCTTGGGCGCACGGCGGAGGGTTTGACAAGATCACGGCTGCCGAACGCAAGGACTTCAATAAGACAGTCGCCGCTGCCTTAAATGACCTGATTGAGAAGAACGACAAGGCGGAAGAGGGAAACAAGGTTGTAAATTGGGCAGTTGCCGACAGGCACGGGTGGTCCAACGAAGATGTTGCCGTTCTCCGTATGTACACAGGTCAGGGTGCAAACGACATCAACGAGTCGCTACGCGGAGACTATCCAAAGCAAGGCATTCACACTATTTACGAACAGGCGGCAATGACTGAGACGCTGGACCGCATGCTGGCATCAGGGGGAAAGTTGCCGCAAGACATGATGGTTTACCGAGGCATGTCGTTTGAGGACGAGAAGGCGGCAGGGGATGTCTTGGGTCAATGGAAGCCCGGTCAAGTGTGGACTGACCCGGGCTTTGGATCAACAAGCGTGCATAGAAACACCGCTCAGGCGTTTGCCAACGGGTTCTTGGCTGGCGGCGGAGAGACACAAGTCCTGTGGGAGATTAGCGCGCCAAAGGGGAACTCAGGTTTCCCAATGTGGAATTTGTTTACCCACCCAGCGGAACAGGAAGGTGAAATTCTCTTTCCGCGAGACGCTCATTATCGGATTGACTCTGTTGAGTCCAAATCTGGAAACCCAGACGGATTTGCCAAACAGATTGTAACAATCAAGGCAACCATGCTTGCGGATAACTCTGTTAAGTCCATGAAGCACGGTGACCATGACCAGTCCGATCATGGGAATTGGGCTACGGGGGGCGCTGATCATCAGTACACGGGTAAGCCGCGCTCTGCTGCCTCGCGCGCGCGTATGGGCGAGCATACGGACCGCTATGGAGACCCAGAGCGCAGGGAGTCAGGGCGGCGTTCAGGCAGCAGAAACCTTGGTCGCGAAGTGACATACATGGAAATTGTTGCGCTGGAGTCCTACAAAGGCGGAGGGTACGGGGAAATAAACCGTTTCTTGCGAGGAACACAAGAAGGAGACGATTGGACTAAAGACCGAATTGACGCGGTTAAGTCATTGGCGCTCCCGACTACTGAACCAATGACGGTAACGCGCATGATGCCTTTGTTTGCCGTTGAGGGGATTGCTGCTGGGCAGATTTACGAAGACAAAGGCTTTATGTCAACGGGAAAGGGGGATCGCCCTGCACAGTTCTTTCATGGATACCCAGTGCAAATGCAAATTGAAGTACCTGCTGGAACTCCCGTTGTTGACTTTGACAACTTTACGGGGCTAGATGGCTGGGGCAACATTGAGCGCGAAGTAACGCTAATGCCTAACTCTCAGTTAATCATTGACCGAGTTGAGCAAAGAAATTGGAACAGAGACTTTGGACCAACGGAGACAGACGGCTTAAAAATCTACGCACGACTTGTTCCTCCAACCAAATCCGTAAAACACGCCGATCATGACCAGTCTGATCATGGCAGTTGGGCAGACGGATCAGTTCCTATTGCAAAGACCCCCATTGAGCAAGTGGACTCGCTTCGGCAGTGGTCTTCTAACTCCTACAACATGGTCAATGGAGCCTTGCGTAACCCAGACACGCTTGGCGCTCAAGAGCGCGGCGGAGTTCGCGAGATGTACCAGAAGACGCAGGACGGGCTAGATCGTTTATTTGCTGGGGTTCCCAAGACTACCGAAGAGATGACGGTGTATCGCGGCGCAACTGGCGACTGGGTAAAGGATTTAGTTGACCGATACGAAGCCATGATTGAAAAAGGGCGTGTGGGGTACAGGGAGACTGGGGAAGTGCCGCAGTTTAGCCGACACCGCTTCACCGACCAAGGGTTTACCTCAACTACGCCAGACAGAGACATTGCGCTTCGTTTCTCTGGTACTGGCTTAAGCGGTGGTGGGTACTACACGGGGGAAGGCAGGGCAATCTTTGAGATCAACATTCCAGAGGGAAGCAGCGTTGTAAATGTTGAGGAGTTTGCCAACGAGTTTGGTGGGTTTGCCACATTTGCAGCAGAGGAGAAGGAGTACCTTCTCCCGCGCGGAAGCACCTTTGAAGTAGCCGATGTGACCCCAAGTGAGGAGCAGTTCGGCAGTCAAGGACCTTTGTACTACACCATTAGGCTAGACCTTGTTCCAGCGCCAACTAAATCCCTAAAGCACGCGGATCACGACCAGTCCGACCACGGGAGTTGGGCTGAGAATCGTGAGCAGATTGAAAAGGAAGATGCAGAGCGAGCAAAAAACGATCCGTGGAGGGATTCGCCAGTTTCCCGCAGCGACGCTTACGCCTCCATGGCTCATTACGCCGACTTTGGCTACATCCCAATTAACCGATTCTTAAGAGGCTCTGACGGAGACAGACCATTCTCTACCAAGGACAAGATTCTTCAAGATGTAAAGAACATAGATGCCATGTTCACTGTGGCTACGCCGTTAGAAGAAGACCTGAAAGTGTTTCGCGGCGTGTCTTATGAACAGGGGTCTGAGATGATTGCTGGGAGAATCTTTACTGACGCTGGGTACACCTCAACATCAAGAAACGCCATTACGCCGTTCGGCTTTATGGACGAAACAGCGGGTCGCCAGTACATGATGGAAATAACAGTGCCAGCGGGGTCAAAAGTCGCTCAGGTTGAGTTGTCTAATGAGGCAGAAACTCTTCTACCTAGGGGTTCGCAATTTATGATTACTGGACTTCGCAATGATGGGATAACAATTGTTGAAGCCACGCTAATTAACAGTCTTAAGTCTTACAAGCACGCCGACCATGATCAGTCCGATCACGGAAGTTGGGCGGATGGCGAGCCAGCAGAAGGCAAGTTTAACGAAGCCGAAAATGGCGCAATTACAATCTACACAGACCAAGGTCACATGGACATCAACGGATACCTTCGCACTGGATACCTTCGCGCCAGCAATTACGGCGGATCAGACGATGTAGTGAGATGGATAGAAAATCTAGACGCTGCTATTGAGTCCGCAGGTCCGACGCGAAGAGACATGACAATCTTCCGAGGCGTTTCCGAAAGGCATCTTCAAGAGTTGATTGACGGAGGGGTTCTAAAAGACCCGGGATTCGCGTCCTTTACAAAAGATGGGGAAATTGCTTCTTCCTTTGCTCGCGGCGTTTCAATGGGCTATAGCAGGACAGACGGCGCAGTTCTTGAGTTGGACCTCCCCGCTGGCTCGGCTGCTCTAGACATGTTTGATGCTGGTATCCCAAACGAGCAGGAGGTGTTGCTTCCAAGAGACAGCAGGTTTGAGTTGATTAGCGGACCAGAAGAATTGGATTTAAGCAATGAAGAGCAGGATGAGAACAATACAGTGCCTGTCTACCAAATCCGCCTCGTTTCGCCAGCGAAATCTTACAAGCACGCCGACCATGATCAGTCCGACCACGGTAACTGGGCGACTGGCGGCGGAGTCCTTACAAGGAACGCAGAGAGGTTTAAAGCGGCTGGAGGAACAATTGACAAGCCCGTTAAGGCAACTGACAGTCCAAGGTCTGACTATGCCACCCCCACTGGTTTATACGGCGGCGGATCGGGCGTTAGAGCAGTTATCTGGCATTGGGATGACCTTGTTAACAAAGCCGTAGCGGCAGATGATGCGCGAACAAAAGCAGAAGAAGCCAACATGAATTTGTGGGAGACGACCAAACTAGACATTGAAAGCCCAGAGTACGAAAAGGAATCGGACAAGTTTCAAAAGGCGTTTGAAGAAGCGGACAGATTGGCGCTTGGGTACAAATTGACCGTAGACGCAATTACCAGCACGCCATTTAACGAAGTGATTGTTGCTAGGGGCGCGGACGGAAGCATTGTTGGCGCTCTTGCCTACTACATGCCACCAGACAACAGCCAATTTACGGTTCAGTTGCTGGGAAGCACCCACGAAGTTTCTGGCACAGGCACGGCGCTCATGCGCGAGGCAATGGGGATTGCCCTAGACAAGGGAGTTCCATTTCAAGTGTTAGACCCAGTTAAAGACGCTCAGTCATGGTACGAAAGCCTTGGGCTTGGTCCGTTGCAGATGTCTGACGGGGATGTTTACCACGCATCCAAGCCGCTGTACCGAGTTGAGCCAGATGCCCTACGGGAGATTCTTGGCACAACCAAGTCTCTTAAGCACGGCGATCACGACCAGTCCGACCACGGCAACTGGGCTACTGGGTCAGAGTTTAGGAGTCCATCCTCCGAAGACCGAGGTAGAACTCCGAAGGGATCGGCAACTTCAACTCCCTATGCGGCTCATTATTACGACACTCAGCAGCGGCAGCGCCTAGACATGGCTTTAGACGCATACACGCATTGGAAGCCAGAGAACAGCGGAGACACAGAAGCGGACCGCCCATTCCATGCCGTGCTTAACGAGAATTTGAGAAACGGCATGAATCGCGGCAAGGCAGTTGAGGCGGCATCGGCGGAGTTTGCAACAGGCGACGAGAAGGACGACGAAGCAACTGCCAATGACCTTTACGAAGGCTTTATGTCTCTGGATTCGGCAACGCAGAACAGCAGGATGATGGAAGACACGGTAGTAACACGGGCATCCTCGCCAATTATTTACCTAGACGAGTTAGAGGCAGCAGCCGCTGGCGGCAGCCTAAACCTGTACGGCTTTGACATTAGCCAAGGGGCGGTGTTCTCAGACGCTGGCTTTGTCAGTACATCCCTAGACACAACGGGGCAGTCCACCCAATACTTTGCCAACCGATGGGATACCGAGGGGCTAGACGACAACCAAATCCCTACCAGCGTCCGTTGGAACATTACAGTGCCAGAGGGCGCTCCCGCGCTAGACCTACGCGCCCTTGAGTTCGGCAGCCAGCACGGGGAGCAAGAGGTCATCTTGCCTCGCAACACGCATTTCCAAGTAGATAGTTGGGATGTGCAACTCCCTAAATTTGAAGGCAGACCAGCCTCAGTCACCATTAACGCCACGGTCATCCCAACGCACGCAAAGCCATAAGGTAGACTTCAGCCATGGCATTTGTAGACTCCAGTATCGCCGCCGCAGTAGCCGCACGGGTAGCCACCGTAACGGTCGCCTCCACCGTTGCCGCTATTCGTGGGGCTACTGCGGCTCCCCCCGACAAGTTGCAGGTTCTGCCCTATGCGGTAGTCCTGCCGAGTTCAGATCGGGTTGAGCATTACGCCTCCGCGCGCAAGGTGACCTGCTCATTTACGGTTCGTCTGTACCTTGGCAGCCCGCAAGACTTTGCCCGCCGATTCCCCGCCCTCCACACCTATCGGACGGCGCTCCGAGACATCTTTGTGGGCGATGTAACCCTCGGCGGTCTGGTAGACTTGGCGACGGTTGATTCCACACGCATCGGTGCAGACATGTATGCTGGGGATGAGTTCGTGACAGTGGAAGCCACGGTTACCTGTGTGAAAGGGGAAAGTCTTGATTATCAAGCCTGAGACTACTGAGAGCGCAACGATTACGGTGGTGCTGGTAAAGCCCCTTGCCGACGGCGCAGTTATCCCCGGGATCAAGGCGGACGGAAGCGCATCTGAAGTTGATCGGGTGTATGCTGCTCCGTACCTGAAGGCTGGGCTTATCAAGGAGTTCGTGGCAACCGAAGCGCCGCGAGTTGCCAAAGCCGCTTCGGAAGTAGAGGAGTAAGACATGCCAGTCTCAACAGCAGGTAACATTCTATTTACCAAGGCAGTTGCCTTTGGTGAGACAACCTACGGCACATCCCCAACCCTTACTTCGGGTGGGCGACGACTTGTTGTTGGTCCTACTGGCATCATTAACCCCGGCACTAACATTGAACTTGGCGAAGACCGAGCAGTTGCTCTCCGCAACCCAATCCTCGGCACGACCGCAGTTGTGGTCTCTCAGGAGCCAACGATCAGCCTTGATGCCCCTAGCCTTTCGCTAGAAGATTGGGTGTTCTACCTTCAGGGTATTAAGGCAGTATCGCCAACGGGCGCTGCAAACCCATACACATGGACCTACGACATCAGCATGACCGCCAGCAACAGCCCAAAGTCCTACTCCCTTGTGGTGACAGACGGCGCACAGGCGTTCCTGACTAACTACAGCATGCTGACCAGCCTGAGCATCTCGGCAGACCGAAACGGCTCTACGACCGCGCGAGCGGAGTTCTTTGCCCAGACGCTTGCAAAGGACAGCACGACGCTTGCGGACACCGTTCAGTCCTCCGTCACCTACATGCCGGGTCGCCTCTGGAAGCCGTACTTCCACACCTCGTTCCCAACAGTCACACAGGGTACGGCGTATTCGTACTTGCTTGACTGGTCACTGGACATCACCCCCGGCAATGCCCGACAGGCGTACCAGAGCGGCACGCTTACGATGGCAACCCATGCTGAGTCCGAGCCGTTTATGGGTCAGATTTCTCTGACCGTTTCGGCTAACGCTGCTGCAATCACGGAACTCTACGACGCATACCAGAGCGCATCAGTCAAGTATCTTCGCCTTGAGTGGACAAACGGCTTGGCATCAACCGCGCTCCGCAGCGCAAACATCTGCCTCGCGTTCATTCCTACAGAAGTGACACCGATTGCTAATGCCGAAGACGGTCTTACGACCGTCACGGTGCAGGGTCAGTTGGTTACGGATGTTGCAGGGGCATCAAAGACCCTGCTCATTGAGTTGAAGAACGGGCTGTCAACAGCGCCGTAAGTAGTAGATAGGAGGGCATAATGACCGACGAAGCAACACCAGCAGTTGTAGCCGCCCCAGAGCCAGTGGCAGAGGTTGCCCCAACGCCTATTGCAATCACCAAAGAGATTCAGTTGCGCGCCCCGTTTGAGGGCTGGAAGGCAATCATGCAGGTACGGCGAGTTCCTGCGCGCGTGCTTATTGACCTTCAGTCACCAATCTTTGACAAGCAGTTGGGTACGGTTGCCAAACTGGTCAAGAGCCACAACTTTACCGACCCAGAAACTGGCGAGCACTACGCAGATGTGCTTGACGCGCCGATTGAGGCGCTGACCCAGTTGATGGAACTATGGGGAGAAGCGGTAAGCAGCATCCCCCCTATGTGAGGACGGCGGCTGCCCGCCTGAGCGTGGGGCATTCAGCCGTCCTACCCGCTGAACTCATCTTCTACACCGTAGGAAAAGAATTCGGCGTGCTGCCTTGGAAGTTGCTCAAAGAGGACGCAGCAGATGTCATGGCGACATACGCTATCCTTAGAGAGATGCAACCCAAGCCTCAGCCGAAGGGAAAAAAGCGTGGTATTTAGCCTATTTGGCTCCAAGAACAAGGCGATCTCCCTAAGCATTGAGGACGATGTGCTTGGGGTAATTGACCGCCTACGGCTTCAGTTGGCTGCTGGCTTTGAAGAGCAAGCCATGCAGCAGTTCATTGGCTACGCCGCCCTAGAGGGCGCTAAGTTTCTGGAGCCACACATGGAGGCGGCTGCCCCAGTTGGCTCTGCCGCAGAGGGAGACCCGCACCCGGGGCGCTTGCGAGACTCTATTGTCTCCCGCATGGGCAAGTACAAGAAGCCATCCGCCATCGTTGGTATCTTCCCCGGGCGCAACCGCAAGGACATGACTGGCGCGTACTACGGTCGCGCAGTTGTGTCGGGAACTGGCACAGAGTGGTCGCGTAAGGGCGCAATCTCCGCGCGCGCGCAACTCCGAGCGCGCTGGAAGGCTCAGGACAAGCGCATGGGAATGACCTTTAACAACATTACAAAGAGGCGCAGGGCTGCCGTATACAACCAGCGCCTAGAAGAACTTGGTCTTCTTCAGACCTACACCCGATCCGCATTGCCGAGTCGCCCCTTTGTTCGTGAGGTATCCAAGGACTTTAGGAGCGAGGTTGCCGATGTGGTCAGGGGTGCGCTGACGGAACTCATTAACAACAAGGCGCTTCAGGCTACAGTTGGCGCTATTGCGATTACTGCTAAGGGCGACAAGAAACTAATTCGCTCGCAGTCCGCGTATGCCAAGCGCGTAGGAATGGTGGAGTAAGACATGTCTGAGCAGATGAACTTTCAGATCACGGCGCAGAACAATGCCAGTCGCGCCATTAAGGATGTCTCAAGAGACCTAGGTGGACTCAAGGGAGCCTCCCAGCGCGCGGGAATGGGCATCAAAGTCGCCTTTGCCGCTGCTGGAATTGCCATTGTTGCCGCAACAAAGTTTATTACCGATGCCACAAAGGCGGCAATGGAAGAGGAGAAGGTTAACAAGCGCCTGATCGGAGTTCTTAAGGCTCGCAACATGGCAACAAAGGAAAGCGTTACCGCCATCATGCAGCAGGTTGAAGCGGGCAAGAAGTTGGCGTTTAGCAGCGACGAAATCAAGTCAAGCCTTGCAACGATCATCCCATTTGCTAAGGACGCTGGGCAAGCAATTGACATTCAGCGCGCGGCAATGGAAGTTGCGGCTGCCCAGAACATCAGTCTCTCCAAGGCTTCCATGCTTGTGTCTCGCGCGTTTATTGGGCAAGGCAAATCACTTCAGCGACTTGGTATTCAGACAACCAAGACCACGACAGTCACTAAGCGAGTACGAGTTGAGAACGCCAAGTGGGGCGCTTCGTACAAGACCGTAACCAAAAATGTCAAAGAGGTAGTCAAGGGTCAGGGAGTCCTTGACATGATCATGCAGAAGTACGGCGGTACGGCTGCTGAGTCCGCGAAGGGCGTGGAGAAGCAATTTAAAATCTTCCACAGCACGGTTGGCGACCTAAAGCAAGAATTTGGTCGCGCGTTCCTCCCTATTGCGCTCAAGATTGCTCAGACGCTCAATAAGGACATCCTCCCGCAGATCAAGCCAGTCATTACGGGCGTGGCAGCGTTTATCACGGAGAAGATTCCTAAGTTCCTTGCCGAGATTGACCCAATTATTAAGAAGATTGCAGGACCGGGTGGTCTTGTTGAGGGCTTCCTAAAGATGGCTAAAGCGGTGTGGGGAGTTAACGGCGAAGGACCTCTTGGCAAGGCAATGAGCGCGCTTGGAGAACTTGTTAAGGAAATCTTGGGCATGGCAAATAGCGTCATTTCGTTTATTACTGGAAGCCCAACAGGCAGCGGTCCAACCTACACGGGCATCCAATACGGCTCAACCAACCCTGAGTTCATGCCACAGCCGGGTCGCGGTCCACAGTCTTCAAGTAAAAACATTAGCCTTGGTGGAATCCCGCTGATTGGTACTGCGCTGGATTCTGCTGGCGTTGGAGTAAACCGACAAGGAGCGCAAACTGCCGCAGTTGCCACAATCGGCGGCGCTCTTCTCTCTAAGTTGCTATTCAAGAAGATGCCGGGTCTTGGCATGCTTGCTTCTCTTGGTCTCGGTGGATACATGGCGGGAGGAGCAGACTCAGGAACATCAGCCATGGACACGCTTGGACTCTTTGCGGGTGGCGCGGGTACGCTTCAGGCGTTGAGTTTCTTTGGCGGTATGCGTGGCGGTGGCGGTGGTAAGGGTATGCCGACAATGCCAAGCGCAGGTGGCGGCAAGCCCGGAATCTTTGGTCGGCTAGGTGGCGCGTTGCTGCCATCGTTCTTGCGACCAAAGGGGGTAGGCGGAGTTGCCGCAGCGGGCGCTGGCGCTCTCGGCGGCATGGGCGCAATGAGCATGAGTGCAAACACGGTCTACCTCAACGCCGCATCGGTTGTCGGTGGTGGCATGGGTATGCCTATGGGCGGTGCTGGTATGGGCATGGGCGCAATGCAAGGACCGCCAGTTCCCCCGGGATTGTCGCGCAAACCCGGCATCTTTAACCGCATCTCCCAAGGGTTTAGCAATTGGAAGGGCGCGATTACTGGCTCTAGCCAGTTCGGCAGACTTGCTCGCTTCGCTGGAGCGGTTGGCTCTGTCGGGTCTATGGTGGCGCAGAGGACAGGTATCTCAACCCTCGCAAGCGGAATTAAGGGAGTTGGCGGTTCAGCCATTGGCGCAGTTAAGGGTGCAGGTTCGGCGGTCGCTGGAAGGGTTTCTAGCGTTGGCAGTGCAATTGCGTCATCTGGAGTTGGGCGGGCTGCAATGGGTGGGGCAGCGGCAGTTGGCAAAGGGGCTGGCGCGGTTGGTAAGGGTCTTGGCGTTGTTGGTAAGGGATTGGGCGCGGTTGGAAAGGTAGCCTCTACTGGACTTAAGGCGGTTGGCGCAGGGGTTCCTCTCATTGGCGGCATCTTGGCTGGTGCAAACGCTCTTGCCGAAGGTAATGGCGTAGGTCAGGCGATTGGTAAGGGAGTTGGCAGCGCGGCTGGTACGGCAATTGGTGCTGGACTCCTGTCGTGGATTCCTATTGCTGGTCCGCTGCTCGGCGGAATGGTCGGTGGCGCAATTGGCGAGGCTATTGGTGGGGCTATTGGCGAAGCAGTTGACGGCATTGGCACGCCGACAGGACCGACAGGAACGCAGCAATACACTTACGACCAGTACGAAGCGGGCAAATACAAGGACGGAAAGTATGTCGGTAACGCCATTGCCCAGTATTACTCAGCCTCAGCCCTTAACGGAGGTCAGGCTCCGCAGGTAACAGTTGTACTCAACGACAAGCCGCTTGACGACATGATTTCAAGGGTTATTGCAAAGACCCCCGGTAAGCCGGGGTCGCGGATTCTTCAGTAATGGCAGTTCCGTACCTCCTCTTTGTTGAAGGCATTGTCGGAGCGGGGGTTGTAGACCCAAACGCTGACCCGCTACCCGGCGCTAACGGGCTAGGCACAGCGCGAGACTTGATTGCATTCCCATCTGGGCTACAGCAAGACAAACCAAGGGTATCCCTTGAGTCGTTCTCCATCACCACATCAGGCTCTGGCACGGCTGCAAACATGGCGTTTACTATTACTCAGCCCGATGTCAGTACGGCATTTACGGTCACTGGAGTATCTGGAAACGGCACAACGGTCACCTATACGGCTGCAAACACCTTGTCCGTCGGCTCCGTAGTCACCATTACTGGGGTAACGCCAGTGGCGTACAACCTCACCAAAGTCACGGTAGCCTCGGCTTCCTCAACGCAGTTCACCGTTACAAACGCGGCTACGGGCGCGTACTCAAGCGGCGGCTCGGTGGCAATCGTTCCATGCTTCATGGCAATGGCGGACACCGCAGTTATTCGGTTCTACGACACACGGCACAGCGCCACACAGCCAATCCTTCTTGGCTATGTAACAAATGTTCAGGCTCGCATGCGGTCGCTCGGCGTTGAGGTTCAGTTCACAGGGGCAGACCCGATTAACTTCCTAGACAAGATTGTTGCCCGCAAGGGAAAGATTGGTTCGGGTAGGCAAGCAGTTGGCACGATCTTCCTAAGCAAGACTACCGACAAAGACATCATCAACGAGGTCCTTTACTATGTTGACCTCCGAAGCGATGCCGCTACGAGGCGGCTAATCAACACATCGGCTATCTCTGGCTCAGGCAAGACAGCAACGCGAGCGGTCTTTGATGCGGGCTATGTGGCAAAGACAATCAACTCAGTGGTCAGCAAGGTCGCAGTGTCTACTCTTCGTGGCGCTATGGACACCATTTCCGAGGCGGCTGGAGGGTCAGACACAGTTGCCCGCAAGTATTGGATTGACGCAAACGGGCGCATTAACTACAGCAAGAAGACCGCCCCAACCTACGCCAATGCTCCCTTTGAGATTGTTACCGACGCGGCATCCGCCAATCCGACAGGATCAAGCGGAACCACCACAAGCAAGTTAACGGCTACGCAGATGGCAGTTCAATACGACCATGAGCAGATTATTAAGAAGGTGTTCACGCGATGCGGAGACTTTGACTCCGCCCTAGACGACGCAACCGATCCGTATACCCGTACCTATAACCTCAGCGGTCAATCAGGACCGGGCTTTACGACTAGGCAAGGCGCAATCCCCATGGCGCTCGTTGACCTACCCGAAGTTAAGGGCGTAACCAATACAACCAGAGACGACTTCATTGACAAGTTTGGTAACGGCATGCTGGCAATGCGCGCTCAACCAATGCGAACAGTCCGCATTACGGTTGCTGGCGCTAACCTGAGTCAAACCTTAAACCCTGCCCATGATTACGGCTACGCGCAGGGGTACAAGCAGACAGCAGCATCCACCTACATGCTGGCTACGGCAATCCTTCCGGACCAATGGATTAAGGTCACTGCCCCAGCCCTAGGAATCGCTGGCGAGTTGCTTAGAATTGAGGCGGTAACATGGTCATTCGCTAAGGGTACGACGGAGGCTACCCTAGAGATTGAGTGCGATTTCCGACGCATTGGCGGCAAGTGGAATGTAGAGAGGCTGGGCTAATGTCACAGAATCTTGGCTCTAACGACGGATCACTAGCCAGTTATAAGGGCGACATCATTGCGGATACCGACGCTCCGCTGTTGTCTACGGATTCAACGGGCGCAAAGTCCTATGCCCTTGGCTCTTCTTTGTCCGCTGGCATCTACACGATGGTGCAGAACGGAACCTTTAAGGCAACTCCTCCAGACCCAGACGCAGCCATTGTTGAGCCAGATAACGCCTTGCCATACTTCTCCCTTGAGTCTAACTATGTGTCTGGGGCGCAGATTACGGCAACCTCCGTTGAGGATTCTACGGTTGCCTCTGGTCGCAAGATTCGCTTTACCATCCCAGTTGGCACGGCGGTGGGGCAGTATTTGCGATTTGTTCGCTATGTTGCCATCCCGGGAAGCGTAGCCCGTACCTTTACCTACCAGCCTAGGTCGGCGTGGAAGAGCACGAGTTCAACAACACAGGTTTCCGTGAATCTACAAGCGCAGTTCTATCAA